>ERZ795050.227-NODE-227-length-91797-cov-8.163622_pt1 | contig 91797 bp, 69 predicted proteins | sample MGYA00375134_ERZ795050 | MGnify/ENA primary metagenome ERZ795050 (study PRJEB30179, sample SAMN05720221) | activated sludge metagenome | isolation source: Anaerobic digester | place: Japan | collected 2015-05-26 ... | reverse complement strand
ACTATCATCGCACACTGGCCTCAACTTGGAAAGATGTGCTTCACCGGACGGTTACATCGCATTGATGTGGCGCACTGGCGAACCGGGGCTCCGTGGGCGGGCCAGGCACTTCGCCTATCTGCTGGAGGCGATGCTGCTCACGCGTCTGATGACGTTGGCCGGGGTCCAGCATCTGCACAACCATTTCGGTGAGAACTCGGCGACAGTCGCCATGCTTGCATCCTGCATCAGTGGCATCCCATATAGCATGACCATACATGGGTGTTATATCTTCTTCCACCCACGCCGATGGGCCCTGGGGGAGAAGATCGCCCGGTCTCGGTTCACAGCCTGCGTCAGCCACTACTCCATGAGCCAGTGTATGGTCTTCACGCCAGAGCAGGCGTGGGGGCGCATGTACTTGGTGCGCTGCTGCGTGGCCCCGGAATTCCTCAGCGCGACGATCACTCCCGTGCCGGAAGCTCCGAGATTCGTGTTTGTGGGGCGGTTCTGCGCCGAGAAAGGCATTCCTCTGCTCCTGGAAGCCGTGAGGCGGCTCTCTAGCGACGGGGTGGACATCCATCTGGCGATGATTGGTGACGGGCCGCTTCGGGAGGGAATCGCGGCGAGGATAGGCGAACTGGGCCTCACGAACAGCGTAACACTGAGCGGCAACCAGGATAGCTCGTACGTGCGCCATGCCATCCGGAATTCTCGGGCTCTTGTTCTGCCGAGCCTCGCCGAAGGTCTCCCTGTAGTGCTCATGGAGGCCATGGCTCTTGGCAGGCCTGTGATCGCGACGCGGGTAGGCGGCGTTGGGGAACTGGTTGAGCACGACCTGAACGGCTGGTTGGTGGACCCAGCCTCTGTTGACGGGTTGGCCGAAGCGCTGCGGGAGGCCCTGAGCTCGCCGACCAACCGACTTGAGGCCATGGGCAGGGCCGGCGCCGCCCGCGTGGCCGAACTGCACGACGTCCGAAAGGAAGCGACGAAGCTCGCGGCGCTCTTCCGTGATGGCACGACGGGAAAAAGCGGAGAATAGACGCGTGCATCTCGCGGTCAACCTCCTCCTCCTCGGACTGGCAGTCGGGCTGCTCATCCCGGTCGCCGTTCTCTTTCTGGAGTGCGCTGCCGCCGTGCTGCTGCGAAGGCGAAGTGCCGACCGCCCCGAGGCGCCGCGGCCATCCGTTGCCGTGCTAATCCCTGCCCACGATGAGGAACCCGGGATCGGGGCGACGATCTCATCGTTGCTTCCTCAACTGACCCGGGAGGACCGGCTGCTCGTGGTGGCAGACAACTGCGCCGACGGGACGGCTGAGGCAGCGCGCCGAGCGGGCGCTACCGTGATCGAGCGTTATGACCCGGAGCGGCGGGGCAAGGGCTATGCACTGGCGTACGGTATTGACTACCTCAGAGATGATCCGCCTGATGTAGTGGTGCTCCTGGACGCAGACACGCAGGTCGATCCGAACGCGCTGGTAAGTCTGGTGCGTGCGGCATGGTCCACCGGATGCCCGGCTCAAGCGGTCAATCTGCTCGATCCACCGCTCGATCCCGCGCCACGCGATCGCATCTCCTGCCTTGCCTTCACCATCAAGAACCTCGTCAGGCCGACTGGCCTCGCTGCGCTCGGGCTCCCTTGCCCGCTGACGATGGGCGTCGCCATGCCGTGGGCAGTTGCCGCTAGGGCGCCGTTGGCGAGCGGCAGCATAGTGGAAGACATGCAACTGGGCCTCGACCTTGCCATCGCGGGACACCCGCCCCGATTCTGCCCCCAGGCGTTGGTGAAGGGGCGACTTCCCGGCAAGGAAACCGCCGCGGTGTCGCAGCGGACCCGGTGGGAACACGGGCACCTTCAGACGCTGCTCAGGCAGACGCCACGGCTGCTCCGCGAAGCCCTCAAGCAGCGGCGAGGGGACCTGCTCGCCATGGCCCTTGACCTCGCGGTCCCCCCCCTGTCCCTGCTTCTCCTTGCGTGGACTGTGGCGGCGGGAGGCGCACTGGTCGCATGGTTGCTCGGGGCAAGCCCGTGGCCGGCAGCGCTGCTCGGGGTGAGCGGGGCGATGCTCGCCGGCGCCGTGCTCATGGCGTGGGGGCGCTTTGGGCGAGAGATCATCCCCTTGCGTGTCCTCCTTCGCGTCCCGGTCTATGTAGCCTGGAAAGTGCCGATCTACCTGGCGTTCCTCATCAACCGCCAGAAAACCTGGCTACGCACCGAACGGGACGCCTGCCCCGCCTCACAGGCCTGCTACCCACGGGTGGAAGATGGCGACGGCAGAACTGGCCAGTAGACTGGCCCCCGGATTGCCTGCCGTGACGCTGTGTGGCGTCAGGCTTGACGCTGTCCGCGAGGCCGAATGCGTGTCCCTCATCCTCGAGCGGCTGAAGGCGGGCCGAGGGGGGTGGGTGGTGACGGTGAACCTTGACCACCTGCGCCGCCTCGTGCGCGACGCCGAGTATGCTCGGCTCTGCCAGGGGGCCTGCCTGATGGTGGCCGACGGGATGCCGCTCGTCTGGGCGAGCCGCCTTCAGGGCACGCCGCTGCCGGAACGTGTCGCGGGCTCGAACCTGATCTCAAGTCTCAGCGCTGCGGCTGCGCGGGAAGGACGGTCGGTGTACCTCCTCGGCGGCGCTGCGGGCTCGGCCGTGGCGGCGGCCTCTCGCCTCCAGCAACGCTACACGGGCCTCAAGGTGGTCGGGACGGACTGCCCCCCAATGGGGTTCGAAGGCTCTTCCGACCAGATGGGGGCGATCGAAGAGCGGTTGCTTCGCGCACGGCCCGACATCGTCTACGTAGGCCTCGGCTCGCCCAAGCAGGAGCGGCTGATCGGTCGCCTGCGGGGCGGCTTGCCTGGCGCCTGGTGGCTCGGGGTGGGCATCAGCTTCAGCTTTCTGGGCGGCCAAGTTCGCCGTGCCCCCCGATGGATGCAACTGGCCGGGCTCGAGTGGGTGCACCGTCTGGCGCAGGAACCGCGGCGACTGGCTACGCGCTACCTCGTCCAGGGAGTGCCCTTTGCCCTGTTGCTCTTCGCGCGCGCCTGCGCCGCGCGTGGCCTCGCGCGGCACGTTGGGCCCGGCTCTGATGGTGGCTGCCGCTGAGCCCGGGCTGAACGGCCTGCTTGCGGAGGCGGGAAACCTGGGCGGTTTGCGCAAGCGGCCTCCCTGAAGTTGAGGCACCCAGTGCTGGTTCGCAGCCGGGCGCAAGAGAGGGAACTGAGCGGTTTCACGGGGGAGTGCACGCTCGGGCCATTGTTGTGGCGCGAGGGTGGATGTGACGGCGGTGTGCCCCAACCTGAAGTTGGAGGAGCTATGATGGTCGAGGGCAGAACGATCTTCATCACGGGCGGCGCCGGGTTCATCGGTTCCACTCTGGCCGGGCGACTGGTTGAGAGGAACCGGGTGATCATTTTCGACAATATGTCCAGGAACTCCCTGAAGGACAGGGCTTTCGCGGATGCCCCGAATCTCAGAGTGGTGCGAGGTGATGTGCTCGACTTCGATGGCCTGAGGAAGGCGATGCAAGGGGCCGATATCGTGGTGCACTGTGCCGCCATTGCGGGTGTCCCGACAGTCAGCAAGAGCCCAGTGACCACCATGAGGGTAAACATGATTGGCTCGGCGAATGTTCTAGCCGCGGCGGCCGAATTGGCGCGGTGCGACCGGGTGGTCTGCTTCTCCACGAGCGAGGTTTTCGGGTCCCAGGCCTTCAACTCCGAGGAGAACGACGGCGCGGTTACAGGGACTGTCGGGGAGGCCCGATGGACGTATGCAGTAAGCAAACTCGCTGAGGAGCATCTCGCTATCTCTTACTTTAACGAGAAATGGCTCCCGACCACTGTCGTGAGACCCTTCAACATCTATGGCCCTGGCCAGGTGGGTGAAGGCGCAATGCGGACATTCGTCCTCCGCGCGTTGAGGAACGAGCCCCTCGAGGTCCACGGAGACGGTACACAAATTCGGGCCTGGTGCTATGTTGACGACATGATTGAGGCTGTGCTGGTGGCCATGGGACATCCTAGGGCGGTAGGCGAATGCTTCAACATTGGGAATCAGAGAGCCGTAGTCACGATCTATGGTTTGGCAAACACAGTTGTTCGCGTCCTGCAATCGAGGTCGCCAATTGTCTTTGCGCGCAAGGAGTATGCCGATATCGAGCTTCGCATCCCCTCTGTGAGGAAGGCCAAGGAGGTGCTGGGCTTCGAAGCGAAGGTGGACCTGGAGGAAGGCATCTTGCGTACGGCGGAGTACTACAGAACTCAGCTTGCTGATGGGTTGCAGGCTGCTGTCCTCCGAAGCGAGCGAACTGGATGCCTCGGAGCCCCTGTCGATGTGGGCTCCTCTCGGGCTGCTTCGCGCTAGAGCATCTCTCGTGTGAGGTCGACATGCACGGACCAGGCCTGTGTGGACCTGGTTGGCGCGCTCCACCGTGAAGGACACGCGTGGTATAGCGGTGCTCTCGGAGGCGCCAACTGGCGTTGCGATTCCAGTGAGATGCCAGTTTTCTCCTTCGGCTTCGGTGCCAACCTGGCCATGCGTCGAGTGCCGCCAGCATCCGACGGATCGCTGAGGGTGCCCGTGGCGCCTCTACCATCATCACCGCATGGACGTGCAGGAACCCCATTAGTCCTATCTACGGTGAGCATCTGTGAGAGTCCTGATCGCAGGAGCATCCGGGTTTGTTGGGCGCAACGTGCTAATGGCCTGTCCCCGGTCATGGGATGTGGTGGGGACGTGGTGCCGGCGGGGAGATCTTGTGGGCTTCATTGAGGCAAATGGACTGAACCATGTACAACCGTTCCATTGCGACCTGGGGACACCTGAAGGCGCTGAAGCGCTATCATGCTTTGTCGGTGGGCGGGTCGACGCTGTGTTACACTTGGTCTCAAGCAGCGACCCAACGTGGTCCATTGCTCACCCTGCCGAGGAATTCAATTACACCGCGCTCCCACTCGCGCGACTCTGTGAACGGGTGAAGTCGGACCGTTTCGTCCTTGTCTCATCTGGCGCGGTGTACGAAGGGCTGACAGGAGTGGTAGGACCGAGTCGGCCATTGCGCCCGACCTTGCCCTATGCGGTTGCCAAGCTTGCCGCAGAACGTCTCGTGGAGTTCTTCCGCCAGAGAGGAAGTGTCGGGAGCTATGTGATAGTGCGGTTCATGGGCGCCTATGGCCCGTACGAGCCGCCACGGAAGATCTATACGAGGCTTGTGGAGGCATTCGGTGTGCGCCGGCAACGACAGTTCAAACTCCGCGGCGACGGGGAAAACTGGATCGACGCGATGTACATCGACGACGCTGTCCGGGGACTCCTTGCCATGCTCACTGGCGAGCCATCAGACTTGACGGTTGACTTCGGCATCGGCATGCCGCTAACGCTGAACGACTTGGTCCGAGCAGCGGCCCGCACTTTCGGTGTTGAGGATGTCCAGATCGCGTACGAGGGGGCAGTCGCCGAACACCATCGATTCCGCGTCTCTCCGGCGCGCGTGGCCGAGTTGTACAATTTCGTGCCCCACGTACCGCTGGAGGATGGACTGCACCGCCTTCACAGGTTCATCTTGGAGCACGCCGGACTGGAAAGCTGAACGGACGAAGGAGCCACATGATGCGCGTCGCAGTTCTAGGGGCAGGGCCTGCGGGGCTAGCTGCGGCCTGGCGGTTGACGCAGGATGGCCACGAGGTAACCGTCTTCGAGCGCGAAGGCCGCGTCGGGGGCCAGTCGGCAACCTTCGAAGCCGATGGGTTCCGCCTGGACTACGGGCCACATGCCTATCACGTTCGAGGAACCCGTGTCGATGCGCTATGGCGCGAGGTCCTCCACCACCGCCAACCACCGAAGCGGATTGATCAGCAGGTCTTGTTGGGTGGCAAGCGCTTCCACTACCCGTTCCAGTTCTACGAAGTACTCCGCGGTCTGCCGAAGGCTCTGGCAGCGCGCATGCTATTCGACTACTGCTGGGGCTCGCTCACAGACCTCCTCAAGAAGAGGCCCGAAGACTCATTCGAGGCATGGGGCATCAAGAGGTTTGGACGGACACTCTACGAGCTCTGTTTCGGTCAGTACACGCGCCGAGTATGGGGGATGCCACCTTCCCAGATATCGGCAAAGCTGGCGGCACAGAAGCTCTCGCAGCTCACCCTTCGCGACATCATCCTGAAGCTTCTGGGCGGCCGTGGCGAAGAGCAGAAGACCTACTGGACTGAGTTCTTCTACCCTGAGCGCGGGATCGGTGCCTTCTTCGATGCGTTGCGCAATGAGATAGTTGGAGCCGGTGGCACCATCCATCTGCATGCGGTCGTCAATACGGTACGCCTTGCAGGCGGTCAGGCAGCTGAGGTCCAGGCTGGAAGCCCCGATGGGCCACTTGTCGCCCGCGCCGACTGGGTGCTGTCAACCATTCCTATCGCTGCTCTAGCGAGAGCTGTTGCCCCGCCACTCGATGCGACGGCGCAGCGGGCAGCGGACCTTCTCCGCTTCCGCAGTCTGATGCTTGTGAATCTGGCTGTCGACCTCCCGACAGTCATGCCCCAGCACTGGGTATACCTACTAGACCCGAAGTTTCGCTTCAACCGCGTCGCGGAGCAGAAGAACCTGGGTAGGCTCTGCGCGCCTGCGAGTCGCACAGCCCTCGCGTTCGAGCTCTCGTGCAACGAGGGCGATCAGCTCTGGCAGACACCTGATCAAGCCCTCTATGAACTCGCCGCCGAGGAAGCCCGAGCCACGGGGCTCTTTCCCGAGAAGCCGATGGAGGGTATCTGTGTTCTGCGCCTCGCGGAAGCGTATCCCATCTACGACCTGGAGTTCGAACGGAACCTGGATGCCGTCCTTAGCGCGCTACGGGGGGTACCGAACCTGCTCACCTTCGGGAGAGAGGGGCTCTTCCTCAACTGCGATATTCACGACTCCATGCTGATGGGCATTGAAGCTGCCGAGTTCGCCACTGGCAGCACGGGGTCACCCGCCGCATGGTACGATAGGATGTGGGCCTGACAGGGCAAGGGGCAGGAGACCACCCTGCGGTTCCCTTGTCTCCCGGGGGCGAAGTTTCGCGACGACTCACCGGCCTCTGGCCACGGAACGCATGCATGGCACTCACATCGCCCGGAAGGCGGAACCTCATCGGAGTTTTTCTGGCCATCGCTGCCTTGTACCTTGCCCTTGTACCGAGGATCTGGCAGCTTACACCGGACAGCGCACTGTACATGGGCCTCGCCCGCTCGCTCGTGGAGGGGAAAGGCTATACGTTCAACTTCGCCCCGCACGCCATGGTGCCCCCCGGGTATCCTCTGATGCTGGCGGCTGTCCGCCTCGCTCTGGGGCAGAACTTCTGGGCCATGCAGGCTGTGAGCGCCGTGTGCGGTGTCGGCGCACTGCTCGCGGTGTACGGCCTCGTGAAGGCAAGGGCCGGGTTCTGGCCGGCGCTGGCGATTGTCCTGCTCACAGCCACGAACCGATTGTTCGTGCAGAACTCCTCGCGACCATTGTCGGACATGCCCTACGCGTTCCTGTCGCTTGCCGCATTGTGGTATGTAGAGCGAGAGCTGAGGTCGGCTAGATTGTCGGTAGCAGGATGGATGGCCGCCACAGTGCTGGGGTTGGCCGCCATCTACACCAGCCTCCGGGGCGTCGTGCTCATTCCAGCGGCGCTCTACGGTGTGCTTTTCGCTCGGGGGCGGATGCCCCGAGGCCGCTTCCGCTGGATCGCAGGAGGACTGTTGTGCGTTGTCTGGTCTGGAGCGGTTGTTTTCTGGGTCCTAAGGGGGTGGGCGCTGCCTGGCCAAGCATCGTATGCTGGGTACCACCTGACGCAGGCACGAAGTGTGCATTATGTCATGGCCGCTGTGGGGCTTCGCCTGCGTGAGTGGGCTGCGGCTCCTTTCGGGATAAGTGGGTGGCATGTGCCGACAGGCTTTGCGGCAGCATTCCTTGCTCTCGTGATTGTGCCTGGCATTGTGAAAGGGATGCGGGCACTCAGGGGGTGCGCCGAGGCCTATCTGTGCGCGTACTTTGCGATGTTTGCACTGATCCTGGGGCCTGATCCGTCCGGTGAGCCGCATCATGACATGCGGTACGCGATGCCGATCGTGCCGCTGTTGTTTTACTGTGGCTATCTGACCCTGATGGCTCTTGCGGAGTGGGCGGGCCAAAGGGGGCGCGCTCCGCGCCTGTTCCGCTCTCTGCCTGTGTTGGCCGGGTCCGCCATGCTCGTCTGGGGGCTTGCGGCTTCGGCGTGGTGGGGACTGGTGATCCGGCCTCGTGACCTCCAGGCGGTCGCTCGGTGCGTGGCATCCTTGGAGGAAGCGGGCCATTGGGCACGGGACCACATGGCTCCGGCCGCCAGGGTCTGCACCCATTTCGGCAACATCGTGCACTTCTCTACCAGACGCAAGACCACCGAATTGCGCTTGCGCACCGAAGACACCAGCGCGCCACTCCGGCGCGTCGTCGAATCCAAGTGCGAGTTCCTCGTCGTGACCAACACGCCATGTGCGCTTGGGCCCGATTGGCGCCTTCGCAAGGTTGCTGTGGACTCTCCCGAGTGCTTTGAGCTTGTGCACAGGAACGAACTTCTTTCAGTCTACCGTATCAGCGTTCAACCGGTCGCCGGCAAACCGGAATGAGGGAGAGCCTGGGCGGTCGCCAATCACGGGCAACGGCCTGGCAAGGCGCAGGTGGGGCAATGGCTCGGCCCTGGGCAGTCAAGGAGGCTGAGGCAGGCATGATCTCCGGTGGCGCCCAGAAAGGCTCGTGCCCGTCAACGGGCACCGACATGCGGTCTCCGCGCCTCGCGCGTGGGCTTGCATCAGACCCGCGTGGAAAGGTGAACCCGATGCACAAGGTCACGCTCATTTGTGTTGGGCTGTCGCTGCTGGCCTGGGGGCGGGCGGAACCTGGGACCGTCGGGATCAGCAGCTACTACCCTAACCGGACCGCCGCCATTCAAGCGCCATCCGCGCTACAGGCGCCCCTGAGCCTGGCTGCCCGGTCGCCCAGTCTCGGTTCATCAGGGAATGGGTCGCTGTCCTCGGGGGGAGTCGGCCAGAGATGGACGCCGCCACCGAGCAGCTATGGGCTCTCCAGGAACCCCGGCGCAGACCTCAGGTATGGCTACCAGGACCCGAGAACGCGTGCGTTGCTCTACCCGTCCACGTACCTTGGGCTGAGTTCTCAGTCCTCTCTGGATGCCCTGTGGCGTCGGGAGACGCCGTCGCTTGGGATGAGCGCTCCGCGGAACATGGAGCTTTTCCAGGCTGACCCGCCGTCATCGTTGGATGGGTTGCCTCACCGGCGGATTCCTCTGGGCATGGCGGTCCCCGGCAACATGGAGTTGTTTGGACGGTGATGACGCGCAGAGACTGCGCGTAGCCCTTGCCCTGCGCCAAGGGGCGTCGTGGTGCGGGGCAAGGGCTGGACCCGAGCGGCGGCGGGCGCCGCCGAGGGATGGGGTGTGTGCGGAAGGGCAGGGGGCTGCCAGACAGCTCCCTGCCCTTCGGTCATTTGGGGGCGGCGCGCTGCGAAGTGCGCGTCGGGTCCGGGTGTTCGGAGGCGACGTGGTGAGTCCGGCGCCAGATGCTCCAGGGCCAGTTACGCCCCCCGGGTTGGGCGGTCGTGGCTCGGCTGGCCTGGGACATAGGTGTGGGTGTGGCCGCTCGTCGCGGACCCGGGGGTTCCTCGGGGAGGCTGTGCCGAGTGCCTGGTGGGCGCAGCCTGTCCATGCTGTATCAACCCTGTGAGGTGGGAAGTGATACAGCATGGGTGGATGGCCGAGAATGGGCGATTCCTGCGGCTCCGGCCATACTCGCTCATCTGCGCGATGAGCAAGCATGGGAGGGGGGATGGCCTGGGAGCGTAAAGTGTTGCGGCATAGATGGTTATGGGGCGGACCTGGCTGGCGCAGCAGCCCCCGCCCCACGATCCCCACCGGCGGCCACGGCCGGGGCGCCGAACGCGGGTGAGCTCTAGCTGTCCTTCGGCCGCTGTACGTCAGCGGGGCTTCAGAGGGCCGATGTAGCTGCGGGCCAGCACGAGGTCGTCGAACCATACCTTGCTCTCGTGGCCCTGGGGGGTCTTGGTGATGTAGACGAGGACCCAGAGGAAGTTGAGCTTGAGGGCGTCGGTGTTGCGCCAGCGGAAGCCCTCAAAGGGCTCGCCGCCCTGGGCGACGCGAAAGGTCTCGCGGTCGCCCTTCTGGTCGTTCCAGCGGATGCACTCGCCGCCTTGGCCGGGGAGGAACCGGTCGAAGGTCCACTTGCCCTTGGGAAATCCCTTGCCCAGGTGCCCCGCGAGCTTGCCGTCCACCCACAGGGCCTGCTCGCCGTTGGAGTCGCCCACGTCGTTGAGCTTCATCATGACTTCGATGCATTGCCACTGGCCCTTGGGGACGGGCGGCTTGGCGTCGCCGAGGAACGAGTTGCCCCAGCACTGCCCGCGCGGCGGGCTGCCGCGCATGTCCATCCAGTAGCTATAGAAGTCCCACTGCCAGGCGTTGCCGTAGGGCTCGATGCCGGTGGTGAAGCGCTCGTGGCCTTTGGGGCGGGTGCCCGCCCCGCCCTGGGGGTGAGGCGTCGGCGGGTTGTAGCCGCCGAGGTGCATGAAATGGTGGATCTGGCCGCAGTCCTTGTCGAACTTGACGTAGAAGCGGAGGAAGAGCTGGTCGAAGCCGGGCTTGAAGTTCTTGTAGAGGTGGCCGCCCTCGCCCTGGCCGCCGATGTGGGTGAAGAGGATGGACTTCTTGCCGCGGCTGGCGGATGGCACGTCGCTGGAGAGGGAGGTGATCTTGTCGTTGACCTGGTTCCAGCGGCCCTTGAGGGCGTCGAGGGACGGGGCCTCGAAGTTCTCGACGAACACCACGTCGGGGTGCTTCTCGATTCCTGCGTCGCCCGGGTGTTTCGCCGCGATGCCGGCGTCGCCCTGGGGGAGCTTGGCGGTGCCGGCAGCGGCTGTGCTTGCCAGCACGGCGGTCCATAGCAGGCCGGCCCCGCGGGTGCGCATTCGCTTCTCCTTGCAGCGCTCTTGCAATCTCCGCCCCTCTCATTATACTGCTTCCGGCTGAGAAAATGTTCCATTCGACAGGAGGCAGGAAGATGAGTCGGCTCTGGCCTATGGCCCTGGCGGCCGTGTGTCTTGCGGCGATGCCCGCCGCGGCCGCCGAGGGGGGAAAGGAGAAGCGTCGCGTGGACCCCGCTTTCGAGCCTGTGCCGGATGAGCCGGGCCTGCCGCGTGTGCTGCTGATCGGCGACTCGATCTCCATTGGCTACACGCTGCCCGTGCGCGCGCTCTTGAAGGGCCAGGCCAATGTGCATCGGCCGCCGACCAACTGCGGCTCCACGACGACGGGCCTCCAGGAGCTCGACCAGTGGCTTGGGAGCGGCAAGTGGGACGTCATCCACTTCAACTTCGGCCTGCACGATCTGAAGTATGCAGATGAGCGGGGCAATCTCGTGGCGGTGGACCGCGGCACGCAGCAGGTGCCCGTGGGGCAGTATGAGAAGAACCTCGAGGAATTGGTCACCCGCCTCGAGAAGACGGGAGCCAAGCTCATCTGGGCCTCGACCACGCCGGTGCCCGAGGGCGCCCAGGGCCGCGTGCCGGGCGACGAGGTGAAATACAACGCCGCCGCGAAGCGGGTGATGGACAAGCACGGCGTGGCGATCAACGACCTTCACGCCTTTGCGAGCCAGTTCAAGGACGAGAAGGCGATTCAGATGGAGAGGAACGTGCATTTCATGCGAAGCGGCTCGGTCGAGCTGGCCAGGCAGGTTGTCGCCCACATTCTCAAAGCCCTGGGCAAGCCAGCGGCGGAGAAATGATGAGGAAGCCGGGAATGCAGGAAAGGAAGCGGGGAGCCAGGGGGAGGGCGTGCATGCGCGCACGCGGAATCTTCGTTGCCGCGCTCGCGGCGGCCGCGGCCTGGGCCGGCGAGGCGGCGCGGTCTGTGGGGATCGAGGTGCTGGATGCGGCGGGCGCCGTCGTCGCGCAACGAGCGGCATCGGCCGATGGGATCGCCACTCTGGCCTTCGAGCGGGAGTTTGCCAAAGGCGACCGCGTCCGCATCACGGGGCCAAAGCACCTCGTCGTCCGCCTCAACGAGAAGATGCCCCAGTGCCTGGTCTATGCTCCGCAGGGCGTGGTCGAGTATCCGATCCCCTCGGGCACCGAGCGGCGCGTCTACCCGCCCGAGCAGTTCGCCGGCGTCCGCCACTCGGCCATGGCCCGGCCCGCCGCGGCGGAGGACCTGGCCACCTACCGCAACGTGGCCTTCAACCCCTACGACGTGCGCGGCACGAGCACCTTCTTCCCGCACGCCACCTCGAACAGCGAGTGCCGCAACGAGCCCGACTTTGCGGCGCGCAACGCCATTGACGGCCTGTCGAAGAACAAGGGCCACGGCCCCTGGCCCCACCAGTCGTGGGGGCCGGACAGGCGGGCCGACCTGTGGTGGAAGGTGGAGTTCGGCCGCCCCGTCGAGGTGGACAAGCTCGTCCTGCACATCCGCGCCGACTTCCCGCACGACCGCCACTGGCACGCCGCGACCGTCGAGTTCTCCGACGGCTCCCGCGAGAAGATCGAGATCAGAAAGCAGGCCGAGCCGCAGACCTTCGAGTTCACGAAGCGCGCGGTCGCCTGGCTTCAGCTCACCGATCTGATGCAGCAGCCGCCGCTCGGCTGGTGCGCTCTCACCGAGGTCGAGGTCTGGGGCAAGGACGCGCCGCCCGCTTCCGTCCAGTGACGCGAGCCGTCCACAACGAAAGGACCTGTGATGCCCAACCGCTACCCGCCCATCAATCCGAAGTGCCCCCACTTCCTCCACGGTGGCGACTACAATCCCGACCAGTGGCCGCCCGAGGTGTGGGACGAGGATATGCGCCTGATGACGCTGGCCCACTGCAACGCCATGTCCGTGGGCATCTTCGCCTGGGCGCGCCTCGAGCCGGCCGAGGGGCAGTTCGACTTCTCCTGGCTCGACACCATCATGGATAAGCTGGCCGCGAACAGCGCCTACGCCGTCCTCGCCACCCCCAGCGGCGCCCGGCCCGCCTGGCTCTCGCAGAAGTATCCCGAGGTTCTCCGCACCCGCCCCGACCGCACGCGCAACCTGCACGGCGGCCGCCACAACCACTGCCTCACCTCGCCCGTCTACCGCGACAAGGTGCGGATCATCAACACCAAGCTGGCCGAACGCTACAAGGACCATCCCGCCCTCCTCGTGTGGCACCTCTCCAACGAGTACAGCGGCGAATGCCACTGCGAGCTCTGCCGCGCCGCCTTCCGGGCCTGGCTCCGCGGCAAGTACGGCTCGCTCGACGCCCTCAATCGCGCCTGGTGGACCGCCTTCTGGAGCCACACCTACACCGACTGGTCGCAGGTCGAGCCGCCCAGCCCCATCGGCGAGGGCAGCGTGCACGGCCTCAACCTCGACTGGAAGCGCTTCGTCACCGACCAGACGACCGACTTCATGCTCGCCGAGATCGAGCCGCTCAAGCGCCTCACGCCCGACGTGCCGGTGACGACCAACATGATGGGCACCTACCCCGGCCTCAACTACTGGAAGATGGCCCCGCACCTCGACGTGATCTCGTGGGACAGCTATCCCCAATGGCACGGCGAGCGGCCCGACGAGCAGCTTGCCTGCGAGGTGGCCTTCGTGCACGACATCAACCGCTCGATGAAGGGCGGCAAGCCGTTCATGCTCATGGAGAGCACGCCCAGCATGACCAACTGGATGCCCGTGGCCAAGCTCAAGCGGCCGGGCATGCACCTCCTGTCGTCCCTCCAGGCCGTGGCCCACGGCGCCGACACCGTGCAGTACTTCCAGTGGCGCAAGAGCCGCGGCTCCGCCGAGAAGTTCCACGGCGCCGTCGTGGACCACTGCGGCCACGAGCGGACCCGCGTCTTCCGCGACGTGGCCGAGCTCGGCCAGGTCCTCGAGCGGCTCGACCCCATCGTCGGCACCACCGTCCGCCCCGACGCTGCCGTCCTCTACGACTGGGAGAATAACTGGGCCATCGCCGACGCCCAGTGCCTGCGGCGCGACAAGGGCTACCTGGCCGACTGCCTCGCCCACTACCGCCAGCTCTGGCGCCGCGGCATCCCCGCCGACGTGATCGACATGGAGCAGGACTTCGCCCGCTACAAGCTCGTCATCGCCCCGATGCTCTACATGGTCCGCCCCGGCGTGGCCGAGCGGCTCGCCGACTTCGTCGCCAAGGGCGGCACCCTCGTCGCCACCTACTGGAGCGGCATCGTGGACGAGAACGACCTGTGCTTCCTCGGCGGCTTCCCCGGCCCGCTCCGGGAACTCCTGGGCATCTGGGACGAGGAGATCGACTCCATCCACGAGAGCGAACGCAATCATGTCGTGCCGATCGCGCGGAATGGCCTCGGCCTGAGCGGCGAGTACGAGGCCCGGCAGCTCTGCGCCCTCATCCACGCCGAGACCGCCAGGGTGCTGGCCACCTACCGCGATGACTTCTACGCCGGCCGCCCTGCGCTCACGGTGAACAAGGTTGGCAAAGGGCGGGCCTTCTATGTCGCCTCGCGCAACGACGAACGGTTCCTCAGCGACCTCTATGGCGCCCTGGCCGACCAGCTCGACCTGTTGCGCGCTCTCGACGCCTATCTGCCCCAGGGCGTCAGCGCTCAGGTCCGCACCGACGGCGAGCGGCAGTTCATCTTCCTGATGAACTTCGCCCCGAACGAGGCCGCGGTGACGCTGGGCCGGACCCGCTTCACCGATCTGCTCACGGGCCAGCGCGTGCGCGGCAAGGCCACCCTGCCCGCCTATGGCGTGATGGTGCTCGGCTAGGAGCCTGTCCAGGAATCCGCGTGAGGCTGCGACGCCTGCGATTCTGGCCGCAGGCAACGCCATGCGACGGATAGGACCGATGGGGCGGATAGGCCAGAGCGGACAGGGCAGGAAACGCCCCCCAGCCTGTCCGAGAGGGAGTGCCTGCGGCAGCGGCTAGCGCTCCATCGCTACGGCTCCGCTTGCGCACGGATCGGCGGCTTGTAGATGCGGATAGCCTTCAGGGCCGCCTTGCCCACGAGTTCGAGCTTGTGCCGTGTGTTGGGCAAGCCCTGGGCGAGGGTCGTGGGCAATTCCTGGCCCAAGTAGTCGCCGAGCGTGGGGGCCTCGAACTCGTCGCGGAACAGCGGGAGGACCCGCCAGCGGACCTTGAATCCGTCGGGCGTGGGCTTGTTCGACACCTTGCGGTCGTAGGCGAAGACCCAGTCGTCGGGCTGGATGACGATGCGGCCCGACTTCGAGACGAAGCGCTCCTTCGCCGTGCCCTCGCCGTCGGGGCCGGTCACGGAGCCGACGACGCTGAACCGGAACTCATCGGCCGCGTCGTTGAAGCCCGTGCACGTGGCGGTCCACTCCTCGAGCACGAGCGGCTTCTCGTGCCCGATGGCCTTGATGGCGGGCCAGCCGATGTTGGCCGTGCCGGTGGGGCGGGCGTGGTAGTAGAGCTCGGGGAACTCGCTCGGCCTCCTGCCGTCGAGAAGCACGCGGCACTTGCCGCCGCCGGTCGGCTCGGCGAGAGCGACCACGCGGTTGCCCTCGAACTCCAGTGTCAGGCGGTCGCCCTCCCACTTCACGTCGTCGCCGACCGCGTAGTCGCGCACCAGGCCCTTCCACTCGTCCTGCGGCAGGTCGGGGCGGTAGACGAGCTCCTGATTGACCAGCTCGGCCATCAGGAACTCGCCATGCTCGTTGAGGTGGACTCCGTCGCGAAGGAGTTGCTGGGGCTTGAGGGCGCGGTCCGCGAGGTACTGCTTCCACGACTCGCGGATGCGGCTGAGCTGGCAACCGTATCTCGCCGCGTAGGCGGGGAGGAACGTGTAGTTCATCTTCTTCGTCCAGTCGTCCTCGGCCTCCTTGGTCACGTGGTCGGTCTGGATGAGGATTTCGGCGGTCGTGCGCTCGCGGGTGCGGCGGATGATGTCCTCGTAGCGCACGTGGTGGCCGTAGACGTGGAAGATGAGCAGATCGGGGTAGAAGGGATAGAGGTCGTACTCGGCGGTTCGCACGAGGAGTTGCGAGGCGAAGCCGCCGATGGCGAGGTTGGCGCACTCGAGGTCGGCATGGGGGAAGCGGCGGCGCAGGTCGGCCTCGACCCGCTTCCACCACGGCTGCACCGTGATGCTTTGGCCGTAGAAGAGGATGCGCACCTTGTGGCGCTTCTCGGGCGTGCTTGTGGCGAGCAGCGTCATCGTGCGCTGAATGTGTTGGCCATAGCCCGCCGTGTCGGCGGGCGGCTTAGGCTTTGGGTACTCGCCCGCGGTCGCGGCGATCGCGGCCAACGCCAGCATCGCGCACATCCAGGGCTGAGGCATTCGGGCCTCCTGCTCAAGGGTCGAGGGTGAAGGGGATGCCGCTCTTGAAGTCGGGCGGCAGCCAGACGGGCAGGCCCGCGAGCGACTTGCGGGCGGCCTCGCTGGTGGGGATGCCCCAGGCGGTGAAGAACGGGCCGAGGTCGCGCCCCACTTCGCGCGAGAAGCGCACGAGGAACTGGTCGCGCTTCTGGTCGTCGTTGTGCGGCAGATCGCCGGACCGCGCGGCGCGGTAGCCGGCGAACACGCGCTGGTAGGCGCCCCAGCCGAACGCCTGCTGGAGCTGGGCGTAGAACATCAGCGACAGGGCGGGGTCGCGGCACCAGTCCTCGAACTTCGCGCCGTCGGCGAAGTACTTGGCCACGGTCTTGTTGCGTTGGGGCGGGTTGAGCCACGAGTTCTTCGCCACCGGCTCGTTGCTCACGCGCTCGCAGCAGTAGAGGCTGAAGAGGTTCACGGTGGTCTCGCCCGTGCCGCCGAAGGTCCAGTGGCCGCTCTGGTGGTTGTGGCCGAGTTCGTGCCAGAAGCCCCAGCAGGTGCTGGCGCCGCCCTTGACCAGCTTGTCGCGGTCCACCATGGTCGGCGGCACGTCGAGGAAGGTCATGATGGGATAGCCCGAGTGCATGTAGCCGGCGCTGATCTGCTGGTCGGAGCAGATGCGCTCGGGGCGTTCGCGGTCGCGCGGCATCGCCGCCAGGTCGGCGATGGCGTCGAGGCCGGCGTCCCACACGTTCATCAGGGCCTCCGGGTCGTCGAGGCCACGCACGACGGAGGCGGGGATGATGAGGATGATCTTACGGGTGGCCAACTCGGCGAAGGGCGCGGGGCGCTTGCGGATCTCGGTGCGCCACAGGTGCAGCGGCGTCTCGCCCTGGACGAAGTACGGCATTTCCACGGCGCCCTTGATGCGGACCTCGATGCGGCCGAGCTTGCAGCCGCGCGGGACGGTGATGTAGACGATGCCGCCGAAGGGATTGCCGAACCGCGTCGTCGGCGCCGTGAGGGCGGTCGCATAGCTGATCTCGGGAAAGCGGCTCCAGCGGTCGTGGCCCCAGATGTGGTCGGTGTGGGCTCCGATGCGCAGGCCCAGGCCGGCCTTGGCCGCCTCGGGCGGCAGCGTGACCTCGAGGGCCTCGCCGGGCGCGGCGTAGAGGCCCGTGCTCGCCCAGTCGGGCACCGCGGTGTCCACAGTTACGGTCCTCTCGACGCGCCTGGCCTCGGGCGGCACGGGGCCTGGGAAGCCGGCGGCGGCGGGATGAGCCTTAAGCTTCTCGGCCGGGGTACGGCGCATCTCGGCGTTCTGGAGCACGCAGGCGATGCGCCCAATGGGGTTGTCGAGCCCGAGCGGCTGCTTCGGCATGGGCACGGCGGCTTCGCCCTGCTTCGCGATGAGGGCATGGAGCTTCGGCAGGAGCAGCGTGTCGCCGTCCGGCACGGCGGCGCACGCGCTGGTGAGCGTAGCGCCCACCTGCGCAAGGTCGTCCTTCGACAGCTTGGGGCCGTCGTTCGCCTGGCGCTCGAGGGCGGCCAGGGCGCGGCCGGCGTGGGTGAGGTCGAGCCCGCTCCGGTCGGCCAGGAAGCCCTCCTTGCCCGTGTTGCCCACGATGCCATCGGCGATGACGAGGCCCATCTGCGCCGTCAGGCGGTTGCCGCCGTGGTCGTTGGGCAGCGACAGGCGCGGGTTGAGCTGCTGCCAGCCCCAGCCGGGGATGCCGTCGAAGTAGCCGCCGCCGCCCTCGATGAAGGCCGCCACCGCGTCGCGCAACGGCCCGCGGTCGGGCGCCGTGAACTGGTTGCCGCTGACGAACAACACGTCGGCCTTCGGCAGGCTGTCGGCGAGTTGCCCCACGCCGAGGACCGAGACCTCGAAGCCCGCCTCCTTGAGCACGGGCGCGACCTGGCGGTGGTCCACCACCAGCACGCGGATCGGCTTCGGGCGGTCGCCGGCCAGCCACGTGGCGGTGTTCACGATGAGCTGGCGCTGGTCGGGCCGCTGCGTGGTGCCGTAGAGGCCCTCGTGGCCGGCCAGCACCACCCGCCCCTTGCCCCAGCGTGCCGCGGCGAGCACAGGCAGGCGGGCCTTGCCGTTCCGCCCTGTCATCACGGGAAATGCCTTGTCGCCGAACACGGCCACGGGGCCCACGGCCGCGCCGGGCGCGACGATTTCCGTCACGCCCTTCAGCAGCGCCTCCAAGTCGGCCGGCTCGGCCCCCGCCAGCCGAAGTCCGGCGAGCACCGCCCACAGAAGGCCCCACGAACGAACGAGGTTGGGTTTCAGGGTTGATTCCTCTCTTTCTTTGTGCCATGCTTCAGACGGCCCATCCCTGAGTCTACCGGTTGCTCGGGGTCGTGGCAAGCCGCCTCATCTCGCCGAGGAGCCCGCAAGTGGTCCGCGCCGCCCTGTCGTGCCTTGGTCTGGCTTTGGCCGCCTCATCGTGCATGCCCGTTCAACTCGCCGCGACCGATGAGGAATTCGCCGGCCCCTTCCCCAGTTGGGCCGATGCCAGGCGCGATTACGGCGCCGTGGGCGACGGCCAGGCCGACGACACGGCCGCGCTTCAGAAAGCCCTCGACGACCTGCGCAAAGAGGACGCCACCCGCAAGGTGCTCTGGCTGCCCGCCGGCACCTACCGCATCACCCGCACCCTCGAACTGCTCCGGGCCAAACACCACGAGTCCACCGGCATCAGCATCCTGGGCGAGGACCCGCGCACCACGACCATCCGCTGGGACGGTGCGCCCGCCGGCGTGATGTTCCTCGCCAATCCCTGGTATGCCCGCATCGGGCGCCTGACCTTCGACGGCGCGGGCAGGGCCCTCACCGCCCTCCGCCACGGCGAGGCGTTCACCACCTTCAACGAGCTGTCCGACCTGGCCTTCCGCGACGTGGCCTTCGGCATCGAGGCGGGGATGAAGAACGGCATCGCCGAGACGGCCGTCTACCGCTGCAAGTTCCTCCGCTGCTCGAAGGCGGGCATCAGCATCCAGAACTTCAATTCGCTGGACTGGTGGATCTGGAACTGCGAGTTCAGCGATTGCGCCGTGGGTGTCACCAACCGCTACGGGGCGGGCCACTTCCACGTCTACGACAGCGTCTTCCTGCGTTCCGCCGAGGCCGACATGTCCATCGGCAACACCCAGTACTTCAGCGTCCGCAACAACACCTCAGTCGGGTCCAAGGCGTTCTTCGTCGCCGGGCCGCAGGGCGCGGGCGCCCAGATCACCTTCCAGGGCAACACCACCGATTCGCCGATCACGATCGGCAACCGCGGCCCCGTGCTGCTCCTGGACAACGTGTTTCTCCTCGACGCGGGGCCGGCCGTGAAGCTCGCCGAACACACCCATGCCGCCTCGGTGGGGAACACGTTCCTGCATAACGACGCTGTGCGGCATGGAGCGCGCTTCCGAGCGCTGGACGACCGCGTGACGCGGCGTGAGAAGGTGCCCCCGGGGTTCCTCGACCTTCCCGAGCCGCTGTCGCGCAAGGCGCGACCCGTCATCGAGGTCGCCGCGGGCGCCGACGCCGCGGCGATCCAGAGAGCGATTGACGAGGCCGCTCGCCTCCTCGGCCAGCGGCCCATCGTCCACCTGCCCGCGGGCAAGTACCGCATCGAGGCCACGCTCACCGTCCCCGCGCGCTGCGACGTGCAGCTCGTGGGCGATGGCGTGCTCACGGCCACCCGCCTCGAGTGGGCGGGCAAGGGCGAGGGGCCGGTCGTCCGGCTCCAGGGGCCGTCGCGGGCCACGCTGCGCGAGTTGAGCATCAGCGGCGGCAAGGAGGCCGACGGCCTCGTCGTCGCCGGCTGCGACCAGCAGGGGGGCCGCGTGTTCCTCGAGCAGGTGCTCGCATCGAGCAGCGAGGTGGGCCTGCTCGTCGAAGGCCTGGGCCGCACGAACGTGGTGGCGCGCGACTTCGGCCACGGCTCGAACAAGGGGGTCGGCGTCAAGGTCGTCGGCACCGGCCAGCCGCCCGTCGAGGGCGGCAAGGTGCTCATCTTCAGCGGCGCATCGAGCAACAACGGCCTCAGCTACGACGTCTCGAAGCACGGCTGGCTGCTTGTGCGCGATATGTGGTACGAGTCGGGCAACGAGCCGCGGTTCATGCGCTGCACCGACGCCGGCACGTTCACGCTGCACAACGCCGTGGTGGCGCACAACCGCAAGAAGGTGGCGCCCGGCATTGAAGTCGAGGGCTTCCGCGGCAGGCTCGCGTTCCTCGGGTGCTGCTTCACAGGCGAGCCCGCGACGCTGCCCGCCATCGTCCTCAAGGGCGACGGCAAGGAAACGCAGTTCCTCGCCCTCGGCGCGCATGGCAACGGCGAGTACTATGCGAACGAGTCAGCGGGCGCCCGTGCGGCCCGTCTGCTCAGCGTGCAGTACACCCCAGGCGGCGGCGCAAAAGAGATTGACGACGCGGGCGAGTGGGACGACGCCTTCCTCCGCGACATGCTCGAACAGACCCGTTCGCACCATCCTGAGCCGCTCGCGCGCACGCCTCTGGGCGCCACCGACGCGCGCCTCTTCCGCCTCACCGTCAGCGGGCGCACGGCAGTGGTGGTCAAGTCTGCCCTGAAGTAGATCAGGAGTTCTTGGGGGGCTGGGGGGAGCTTCTTGCAAGAAGCTCCCCCCAGGGCATTTCTCAGCAGCCTTCGGCCATGCAGGCCTTTTCAACGTCGGCCAGGCGCACGCGGGCGCCGTCGTGCAGGGCGGAGCGGTGGACGGCCGCCTCGAAGAGCAACTCGTTCCACGCGGCGTCGCCATCGGCGGGGAAGGGCTGGCCCGCCTTCATCGCCTCGATGACGGCGGCGGCCATGCGGCCGAACGATTCCTTGTACTCCTGCACGCCGGGCTCGACCTCCCAGGTCTCTTCGACCGCGGTCGGCCACGAACTGCCCTTGCAGCGGCGATACCAGCCGTCCAGGCCGCGGGCCTCGCCGTAAGCCGTGTCGCCGCAGATCTGGATGCGCAGCGGATGGTCGTCGTAGCCCCAGAGGTTCGAGCCGTCGAGTTCGCCGATAACGCCGTTGGCCCACTGCATGCGAATGAACCGCGTCCAGCCCCCCGGCTCGCTGGGGTTGCCCGACACGCTCACCCACTCGGGGCGGCCCATCGTCCAGAGAATCTGGTCAATCACGTGCGACCAGCAGTTGAAGTGGGCGCGGGCGCGCACGAGGCGCAGCGTGCCGAACCTGCCCTCGACCGCCTCGTTGTGCAGGCGCTGGAAGTGGCGGAAGAAGCGGTAGTTGTAGTTGATGCCGAACTGGAGTTTCGACGCCTTCCACTCCTTGATGGCGGCGGCGGCGATGCAGGCGTCATGCTCGCGCACGCGGTACTGGCCTTCCATGCCGCACAGGGGCTTCTCGGTGAACACGTGCTTGCCGGCGGCGAGCAGTTGGCGCAGCGGCGGGATGCGCCGCGTCTCGTTCGTGATGAGCAATGCCAGCTCGAACTCGGCGCCCGCCAACAGTTCCTCGATGGACGCGAAGCCGGGCGCCTTGAACTCCGCCTTCGCCGTCTCCAGCAGCTTCGGGTCCATGTCGCACACGGCCACCACCTTGGAGTCGGGCAGGCCGTGGAAGTTCTTCCCGTGCAGAATGCCCATGCCCTTGCCACTGATCAGCGCGCAGCGAATCACGGACGGCTCCTTTCCGGCCACGACGCAGGATTGCTCTCCCACACCGCAGGGGATCATAGTGGGCGGCGTCTGCCCTGTCAAATGCCAGATGGGACCCAGGGGACAAAAGGGACCCAAGGGACGCGAAGGTGCAGCATGTCTCCTTCGTCCCTTGGGTCGCTCTGGTCCCTCACGGTCGGCCTATCGCGCGGAGGCGGTCTCAGGCAGGAAGGGGCGGCAGGAGGATGAGTTCGCAGTGCTCGGCGATGCGGGCGAAGTCGGTGTCCGAGGTCAGGAGCGGCAGACCCTGCTCGATGCAGGCGGCAGCGATCAGGGCGTCAGTGTGGCCGGCCTGGACGCCCCGGCGCTGGCACGCGTTGCGGAGGCGCGCTGCGGCCACATAGGTGTCGCGCCCCAACGGGACGAGTGGGAACGACCGCAGGGCCTCGACCAGGCGGTCGAAATCGCGCGCCAGCCGCAACCCCTCCAGAAGTTCCTCGAGGATTGGCCCGATGAGGTGAATCTCGTCGCCCCGGGTCACATGCGCGTGGAAGGCCCGAACCCACTCATTCGCCGCATCGGGTCGCGGACGACGGAGCACAAGCGACCAGACGCAGGTGTCAATGACGATGTTCACGGCCGCGGCGGTCCTGCTTGTAGTCCCAATCGCTTCGGAACTCGAACGTGCCGAGGTGCTTGATGATCTTGCGCTGCTCGCGGCGCTCGATCAGTTCTTCGAGGGCCGTGGTGACGGTCTCTTTCTTGGTGCGGAAGCCGCCCACGCGCTTCGCCTTGTCGAGCAGCGCATCGTCAATCGCCAGATTCGTTGCCATGGCCTTGCTCCTGAGTGTGTAGCCTTTACACATAGCGTATCACTGCCTGGGCCGCCTGTCAACGGCAATTGCCGTGCGACCGAACCAGGGCTTGATCTCCCGCCCCGATTCGGCGATGGTAGAGGCGCGCGGCCTCAAGCCCACTGGAGGAGAGCCCCATGCATCTGCCCTCGTTGTTTACCGTGGCTTCGCTGCTCGTTGCCGCAACCTGGCTTGGGGCCGCCGAGAATGCCCCGAGACCCGTCTGGGACCTGGCGAAAGCGTACCGCGAGACGACGCCGACGCGCGAGCGGGTGTGCATCAACGGCCTGTGGCGCTGGCAGCCGGCCGCGCCCGATGCCACGCAGCCTGCGGCCGGCAGCTGGGGCCTCTTCAAGGTGCCCGGCTCCTGGCCCGGCATCACCGACTACATGCAGAAGGACTGCCAGACGGTGTTCCCCCACCCAAGCTGGCAGAACGACAAGCTGAGCGGCGTGACGGCGGCCTGGTATCAGCGGGAGATCACGGTTCCGAAGGAGTGGAGCGGGCGGCGCATCGCGCTCGCCGCCGATTACGTGAACTCGCTCGCCTCGGTCTTCGTGGACGGCAAGAAGGCGGGCGACATACGGTTCCCGGCAGGCGAGGTGGACCTCACGGCGGCCCTCCGCCCGGAGGGCAGGCACGTGCTGTCGCTTCTGGTCACGGCGCTGCCGCTCAAGGGCGTGATGCTGTCTTACAACGACACGAACGCGGCTCGCCAGGCGAAGGGCTTCGTCGCAAGGCGCGGCCTGTGCGGAGATGTCTTCCTCGTCAGCACGCCGGAGGGGGCGCGAATCGGCGACGTGCGGGTGACGACCTCGGTGCGCAACGGCGAAGTGACGTTCCAGGCGACGCTCGATGGCCTTGACCCGGCAAGGACCTACGTCTTGCGCGCGGCTTGTAGTGCGGGCCTCAGCCCGTCGGAGCCCAGGATACGGCCTGAAGGCCGCACTACGAGCGAAGTCGAGTTCACGAGCCAGCCCTTCAAGGGGGCCGAGGTGAAGGACGGCCGTATCGCCTTCACGGGCAAATGGAAGCCTGAGAAGTTGTGGGACACGCATACACCGCAGAATGTTCACGCCGCTCGCGTGTCTCTGCTCGATGGCGATGGCAAGGCGCTGGATGCCGCGTTCCCCGTGCGTTTCGGCTTCCGCGAGTTCGGGATTGACGGGCGGGACTTCTATCTGAATGGCAGCCGCATCTGGCTCTCCGCCGTCCCCTTCGATAACGCCCAGGTGGGCGCGGCCTGGGCGAGCTATGAGGGGGCGAAGGAGAGCCTGCTTCGCCTCAAGAGCTTCGGCATCAACTGCGTCTACACCCACAACTACGGCTGCGAACCCGGCTCCCACCTCGGCTTCGAGGAAATCCTCCGCGCCGCCGACGACGTGGGGATGCTCGTCTCCCTCTCCCAGCCCCACTTCGGCCACTACGACTGGAAGATGGACGACGCGGACAAGGCCAACGGCTATGCCCGCCACGCCGCCTTCTACACCCGCGCCGCGGGCAACCACCCCTCCGTGGTCTTCTACTCGATGAGCCACAACGCCACGGGCTACGCCGAGGACATGAACCCCGACCTGATAGACGGGAAGTTCGCCGACCGCGACCCGTGGTCGCTCAACAACGTCAAGCTCGCCCTCCGCGCCGAGGCCATCGTCAACAAGCTCGACCCCAGCCGCATCATCTACCACCACTCCTCCGGCAACCTCAGCTCGATGCACACGAGCAATTTCTATCCCAACTTCGTGCCCATCCAGGAGATGTCCGACTGGTTCGAGCACTGGGCCACGGAAGGCGTCAAGCCGGTCTTCACCTGCGAGTACGGCGCACCCTTCACCTGGGACTTCGCCATGTATCGCGGCTGGTTCAAGGGCAAACGCGAGTTCGGCTCCGCCGCCGTCCCCTGGGAGTTCTGCTTCGCCGAATGGTGCGCGCAGTTCCTCGGCGACAGGGCCTACAAGCTCTCCGAGGCCGAGAAGACCAACCTGCGCTGGGAGGCCAAGCAGGCCCGCGCCCGCGAAGGCTGGCGCCGCTGGGACTATCCGCACGAGATCGGCTCGCGCATCTTCGACGACCGCCACGAAGTGATCGCCATGTACACCACCGACAACTGGCGCGCCTTCCGCACCTGGGGCGTCTCCATGAACTCCCCCTGGGAGCACGGCCACTTCTGGCGCCTGCGCCCCGGCATGGACCGCAATGCCCGCACGGAGCTGAGGGTGGACTGGGACAACCTCCAGCGCCCCGGCTTCAGCCCCGACTACCTCGAGGACCGTTACGAGCGGATGGACCTGGCCTACGACCTCAAGGATTGGGAGGCGACAGCCGACGCGAAGGCCCTTGTCCGCAACAACGGCCCGCTCCTGGCCTACATCGCGGGCAAGCCGGCCCGCTTCACGAGCAAGGACCACAACTTCCTCCCCGGCGAAACGGTCGAGAAGCAGATCATCGCCATCAACAACTCCCGCGTGCCCGTGACGTGCGAGTGCTCCTGGACGCTCGCGCTCCCCAACGCGGTGAAGGGCGCGAAGCAGGTGAGCGTCGAGACGGGGCAGCAGGCTCGCATCCCGCTGAGCATCCTCCTGCCGCAAGACCTGCCGCCGGGCGCCTACAGGCTCTCGATGGCGGCGAAGTTCGGCACCGGGGAGACGCAAGCCGATGAGTTCGTGGTTCACGTCCTGCCCTCGCCTCCCACCGCCAAACCAGCGGTCAAGATCGCGCTCTTCGACCCCAAGGGCGAGACGGCGAAGCTGCTGAGCGCGATGGGGGTGGCCTTCGAGGAGATACGCGGGGCGGAGATGCCCCGCCCACAGACCGAGTTGCTCATCATTGGCAAAGGAGCACTAAGCGCCACGGGGTCGGGGCCGGACCTCGCCCGTGTGCGCGACGGCCTGAGGGTGCTGGTCTTCGAGCAGACGCCTGAGGCGTTGGAACAACGGCTCGGGCTCCGCATCGCGGAGTACGGCCTACGCCAGGTCTTCCCCCGCGTGCCCGACCACCCCGCGCTCGCCGGGCTCTCCGTGGAGAACCTGCGCGACTGGCGCGGCGAGGCGACCATCCTCCCGTCCCGTCTCAACTACACACTGAGCCGCCGCTACAACATGACGCCCACCGTCGCCTGGTGCGGCCTCGAAGTGCCGCGCCTCTGGCGCTGCGGCAATCGCGGTAACGTGGCATCCGTCCTCATCGAGAAGCCCGCCTGCGGCGACTGGTTGCCCATCGTGGATGGCGGCTACAGCCTCCAATACAGCCCGCTGATGGAGTACCGCGAAGGCAAGGGGATGGTCCTTTTCTGCCAGATGGACGTGACCGGCCGCACGGAGAGCGATCCTGCGGCCGAACGCATCGTGCGCAACCTGTTCAATTACCTCGGCTCCTGGAAACCGGCTCCGAGGCGCGAGGTAGTCTATGCCGGTGACGCGGCCGGCCGCTCCCACCTTGAGAAGGCGGGCATCCGCGTCGCCGCGTTCGCGGGCCAACTCAAGCCCGGCCAGGTGCTTGTCGTCGGCCCGGGCGGCGGTGCCGCCCTCGCTCCCCACAAGGCCGCCATCGTCGCCTGGCTCAAGCAAGGGGGCCAAGTGCTCGCCATCGGTCTGGCCGAGCGCGACGAGCCCGCTTTCCTGCCCTTCGCGCTTTCGTTGAAGCGGGCCGAGCATATCGCGGCCACCTTCGAGCCGCCCGGCGCCCAGTCGCCCCTGGCCGGCATCGGACCGGCCGATGTGATGAACCGCGACCCCAGGGAGATGAACCTCGTCTCAGGGGGAGCCACCGTCGTGGGCGATGGTGTCCTCGCAGTCGCTAAGGACGCCAACGTGGTCTTCTGCCAATTGGCCCCCTGGCAGTTCGACTCCGAGAAGATACCGACCCGCCGCACGTTTCGGCGGGTGAGTTGTCTTGTCTCGCGGCTCCTGGGCAATCTGGGCGTGGGGGCGGAGACGCCGCTCCTCGCCCGCTTCGCCGAGCCAGTGGGCGCCGGTCCACAGGCCGCCAATCTGCTGAAGAACGGCGATTTCAGCGCCGATGCCGACCGCGACGGTGTGGCCGACGGCTGGCAGCTCAGCGGTGGCATCGGCAAGATGTCTGCGCCACCAGAGGGTGGAGCAGGCCGCGCTCAGTGTCTCACGCTTGCGGCGCCGGTTGACCAGAAGCCCGCCACGATCATGCTCGCCCAGCACGACGTGCCGATGCAGAAGGGCCAATGGTATCGCATCTCGCTGCGGGCGAGGGCCGAGGGGATGAAAGGCGCCCGCGTGAGCCTCGTTGTTCAGAACACCGCGACCTGGCGGCAGTTCTTCGACTACCAGGAGTTCGTCCCGGGCGATGCCTGGAAGGCCTTCACCTTCACTGTGGAGGCCAACGACACGGCGGCCAAGGGCACGAAGTTCCAGGTCTGGCACGGCGCCCCGGGCACCCTGTGGCTCGCCGAGCTGCGGATGGAGCCGTGCGATCCGCCGAAGCAGGGCCGCTGGCTCGCCGGCCTCTACCTCGACCGGCCCGAGGAGTGGGACGACCCGTATCGCTTCTTCCGGTGGTGAGGCTCTCGGAACCTCCCGCAGGTTACGAGCCTGCGGGAGGTTAGCCGTTCACGCCTCCTCGACGATCTTCATGCCCGTGGCCTTGGCGAACTCCTCGACCTGGGGCCGCAGGTCGCCGTAGAAGGTCACGCGGTGCCAGCCCCAGCCCCAGTTCGTGGTGAGCTTCTCGAGGTCGCCCTTGAGGTCGCCCGCGAGCTTGGTGCGGCAGGCCTTGTCCTCGTCAATGTTCTCCACGCTCTTGGACTGGTGGAAGAGGATCTGCTTCGAGCCGCAGTTGAGTTCGAGGGTGGTGGTCATGTAGCCCAGCGGGAGGAGGGAGCGATAGACGGCGCCCTTGCGGTCCTCGGAGTGGCTGCGGATGTCGGCGGGGTTGGAGGGGCCGCTGGGGCCGAAGACCTTCCGCGGCGCCACGCAGTGGGCGTAGATGATCTGGTTCTTCGATGTGTCCACCACGGGGTCTGAGATGAAGCCGGGGCGGCCCGTGAGGGTGCCGAAAACCATCATCGTGATGGTGGACATGATGTCGGCCTCGCAGGCGCCAACGAGGCCGTCGTCGTTGAGCTGGGTGAAGCCGAGGCAGGGATAGGCCTTGATGTGGCCGCCATAGAAACCGCCCAGGCAGTTGATGGTGATGGCCTGGGCGTTGCGCTTCTTCAGCACGTCCAGCATGGCGAGGTACATGGCGCCGGAGCGCTGAATCTCGTCGGGCGTGGGCTCGATGAGTCTCGTGTCGGGGGTCTTCAGCCACTTGTCGGCCCATTTCGCCGCCGCGTCCTTCTCGGCGGCCTCGTAGGCGGCGTGCAACTCCTTGAAGTCCACGGGCACCACTTTGACGCCGACGGCGTCCTCGATGGTCTTGGCGATGCCGGGCATGCCCCATCCGCCGCCGACGGTGAGCATGGTCTTCTCTTTGAGGCGCTTGAGGCACTCAGCCATGTCAAGGGCCTGCACCCTGTCTTCCTTGCAGGCCGTCATGTCGCCCATGGGCGCGGAGTTCTTCAGGCGGGCGGCTTTGGCCGCGGCCACGAAGTCCTCGGCGGTCTTGCCCTGCTTGAGGAGCGCGAAGCAGTTGGCCGAGGCCACCACGTCGTCGAGGCGCGACGACGAGACCCACTCGACGGGCTTCTTCGAGCGGAGGACGCCCGGAAGCTGCGTGAGGAACTCGCCCGAGCCGCCGTAGAGGTCATCCACGAACAGCGAGGGCTTGCCGGTGGTGGCGAGGAGGCCCGAGGCGCCGGTCCAGAGGCCCAGGAGGAAGACGAGGTAGCCATCGAAACCGGCGTCCTTGTCCTTCTCGATGAGTTCCTCGGCCTGCTTGCGGTTGAGGACGTCGGCGGGGACGAACTCGACGTTGGGGCAACCGGGGACCAGCTTGTCGAGGATCTCCTTCTTGCGCTTCTCGAAGTCGTAGCCAATGTTCGGCCAGATGGGGCCGGTCGAGGGCACATAAGTGAAGGCCAGTCGCACCTTGGCCTTGCCGCCCGCGGCCGGAACGGGGGCATCGGCCGCGCCCGCCCTCAAGCCCATCAGCCCAGCGGCTCCTGCCGCGCAGCCGCCCAGGAACGCCCGGCGGCTGAGGGGGCAACGGCAACAACCCATCGGTCTGTTCATGCCCGTCTCCTTTCAGAGCTGTGCGGTAGTTCGAACGGGTGTCATCCCGAGCCTGTCGAGGGATTTTCCAGCAGGCTCAGCCGATTTGAGAGTGCGGTGCTCCATCGCGGCGGCAAGCCCCCGAAAGGTCGTTCGACAAGCTCACGACAAGAAGACTGGCCACCTGCCCTGGACCGTGGCGTGGGTGATCAGGCTTCCTCCACGATTTTGAAACCCATCAGGGCGCCCAGGTGCCTGATGTCCTGCGTGTGGTCGCCGTAGAAGACGGCGCGGTGCAGCAGCGCCATCACGCCGCCTTTGAGCACGCCGGCGCCCCAGTTGTGGAACATCGAACGCGCGTCCTTGACCTCGGTAACAAACTGCGTGCGGCAGCCCAGCGGGCTGTGGGTGACCTCGATGATCTTGCCCGTCGAGATGAGCATGGTGTCGAGGTTGATGAGCTTGGCGCACGTGACCACCTGCCCCACGCGGTTCTCGACCTCCAGGGCCACGCCGCCCTGGGTGTCGGTCTGGCAGCGAATGTTGAACGGCTGCCGCTTGCCCGACGGCCCATCCAGCTTCGTGGCGGACGTGCAGTGGAAGTGGATGAGGGCGTTCTTCGCCGTGTCGAACACGGGGTCGGTGATGAAGCCGGGGACGCCGAACGCGTAGCCGAACATCAGCATGGTGAGGGTCGAGTCAATATCGCCCTCGCAGGCGCCCACGAGCCCCTCGTCGTTGAGCTTGCTGAAGGTCAGGCAGCCGCGCGGGTTGCCCATGCAGTGCGAGCTGGTGATGGCCCGTGCCCGCTCTCTGGCCATCATGGCCCTCACCGCGAGGTACATGCGGGCCGACTGGATCACCTCGTCGCGCTTCGGCTCCACGAGCTTCTGGGCCGGCTTGAGCCAGTACTCCTCGGCCTCGGCCTCCGCGGCCTTGAGGTCCACCGCGTTCATCGCTTCCAGCACCTGTTCGTTCTTCACGACGAGCGCCTCGGTGCCCAGGCGCTCCTTCACCTGCTTGAGGTCACAGGCCGCGGCGGTGCCCACTGGGCCGCCCACCACGAGCACACGGGTCTGCCGCATCCAGGCCGGCACGCGGAGCAGCGCGACCATATGGTCGAGTTCGCCCCAGTCGCTCGTGGGCAGCAGCACCACCTTCTTGCCCGCCTTGGCGAGGGCGGGGAAGTACATCCAGCCGTGGCCGCTGAAGGGCTGCGAGAAGACCGCCGCAGGCACCCCCGTGTCGAGCAGCTTGCTCAGCACCGGAGCATCGCCGCCGTGGCCCGACAGGTGGAAGAGCAGCGCACCGTCCGCGTTCTTCAGCTTCGCGGCCACCTCCTCGACTTTCACGTCGGGGATCAGGTCGCCGCCGACGAACTCCACGCCGCCGAGCTTCCTGGCCACGCCGTCGAGGTACTGGTTGAACTTGCCGATCTCGTCGGTTGGCCTGGAGAGATAGTGGCCGCCGGTGCGTCCGGCAAACACCTTGTAGATCTTCACGGTCGGCAGCTTGGGCGGCCAATCCTCTCCGTCGGCGCCTGAGACCAGGTCCCTCCACGAACCTGCCAGCAGCGCCCCGGCCGCCGCGGACGCGGCGAGGAACTCGCGGCGAGTAACACTCTTGCGCATGGTTCCCTCCTTTCGACCTGGATGGCGAATGGGCCGGCCGGAACCAGCTATGGCATGCGCCGACTATAGCCCGCCAGCAAGGCGTTGTCAACTGCAAACAGTGGCCAGGAAGTCCTTGATTCGCGCGACCGAGGGCGGGCAACCGGGGAGGTAGCGATGGCCGACGGCGTGCTCGGCGGCGCAGCGGCCGATGAGGATCGCGTCGGGTTCGCGGGGTGCAGAGCCCTCGCCCACAACCTTGCCAATCGCGATAGGACGCCCTGGGAGCGAGATGCCCGCCTGGCGGTTCTCGCGCAGGGCGCGGATGACGTTGAGCTTGCATGCGCTGCACGCGGTGGTCATCTGGAGGCGCAGGCCGGGCAGCTCGCGCATCATCGCCTCGTAGGGGCGCTCGAAGCGCCGGCGGATGGTCTCGACGGGCACACCGACGACGCGGATGGCCGCGGGGTCCAGCAGCCCCTCCTCGAAGGCGTACTGGAGGGTCCGCGCTTCAGCGATCTCGACGCCCATTGCCGAGGCCGCCACGGCGTCCACCGACGGCGTGTGCCGGCTGGCGAAGATGTGGCCGAAGTTCGCCGGCCGCCCGGCGTGCGGGCCGATGCCCTCCATCCCCAGCGTGCCGTCTACGATCGTCAGGTCGGGCGTGATCAGGCGGTTGAGGGCCACGAGGGCGCGGTTGATGTCGAGATCGTTGTGGAACGCGCGCTTGTCCTCGTTGCGGATGCAGCCCTTGAGGTTCTTCATCCCAAGGGTCACGAGGCAGTCAATGTGCGTCTTCATTACGGCCACGTTGATGAGCCTGTCGCACTCGAAGACGAACTGGCTGATGCCGGTTTCGGGCGGCAGAAGGGGCGAGGCGTTGGCGAAGACGCGATAGCCGTGGCTCGGCATCGCCGCCCATTCGGCCCCCGCCGCCTCCACTGCCGCGGCCATGCCGGTGTCAACGAAGACTTGCTCAGGTTTGGGTGTGCCGTAGTATGAGCCGTCGGCCACCACAATGCGGCCGGCCCCTCTCGCCCGCGCCCACTCGATGAGAGCGACGACAAGGGCGGGGTTGGTCGTGCCCGCGGTTGTCCAGTGCTGCGCCGCGTGGAGGTTGGGCTTGATCAGCACGGAGTCGCCGGGCCGCATCACGTCGTCGGCTTCCGCCAACGCCAGCACGCGGTGCAGGGCGCTGCTGTGGTCAGCGCCGCTCTGCACGACGGCAACTGTGTTCATCCTGACGTGGCCTCATCGCATCCCATGGCGTGTCATCGTGAGCCTGTCGAACGACCTTTCAAGGGCTTGTTGTCGCAATGCAGGCTCCCCCACTCTCTGCGGCTCCGAGCCCCCGAAAGCTCTCTCGACCCCCTCGGAAGAGGTCATGGGGGCCTGGGCTTCGCTCCTCTAGGCGGTCTTGGCCAGCGCCTTCTCCAGCCATTCGCCGAAGCTCCACTTCGGCTCATAGCCCAGCAGCCGCTCGGCTTTGGCGAGGCTGTACCAGCGGTCAATCTTCTTCGGGAGTTGAACGCCGCGTTCCTCCAGGAGCGCTGCCTTCGGGAAGTAGCGGAGGATCACCGGCCGCGCATCGCTGAGGAGGGCAGGGGCGTCGGCGCTTGTGAAAGGCACCTTGGCCGTGATGATGATCGCCTCGTTCCTCAGGTCGCTCCTCAGTGCCAGCACGTGCGCCATCGCAATGTCGGACACGTGGAGCCACTGGGTGAGCAGCGAAAGCCCCCAAGCGGGGTCAGTCTCGTCGCGAGGGATGAACGTGCCGGGCCGCAAGGCGATGTAGGGCATGCCGTGGCGGTGGCGCATCATCTCGCAGAGCTGCTCGCCCACGTGCTTCGAGACGCCATAGAGATCCTCGCACGGGCGGCAGGGGCGCGATTCGTCGAAAGGCAGCTCTTCGGGCCGCTCGTAGCGGTAGCCCATCGCCGCGATGCTGCTGGTGTAGATGACCCGCTTCACCCCCGCCTCCGCCGCGGCCTGGAGGATGTTGTAAGTGCCCTTGATATTGCAGTCCAGATACTGCTGCGGCGTGTACTGCTTCCACGGGTGGATCGCCGCGATGTGAAGCACCTCGTCCACGGCGCGGCAAAGCCCATTCGCTTCCTCCCAGTTTGCCAGGTCGGCCTGGAGGAACTCGTGGCGCGTCGCCAGCGGCACCACGTCGGTGAGCCGAAGCCGTACGCCCGGCTCGCGTTCGAGGAGCGCCGTCACCGCCTTGCCCAGCACCCCCGCCGCGCCCGTGACGAGGACCGTTTTCACGCTCTGCTCCTCTGCGCCTTGACGCCTGCCCCTGAGCCTGGTAGGGTGTACGTACTTGCACACCGACGCTCCGCGTGCGGAGACCGGCCCGAGGGCTTTCGAAGGCCGTGCACGCCCCATGAGTATGAGCACAAACGGCCGCCAGGGTCAAGTTGGAGGTCTTGCCGATGGAGGCGCTGACTCGACGCGAGCTGGTGATGACGGCAGCGGCCACGGCGGCCGCGCCCTTCGTGTTGCCCGCGAGGGCCTCTGCGGCGGGCGAGGGGGCGGGGGCGTTCCGCGCAGGGGCTTGCGCGGTGGACGTGATGCCGAAGACGTGGCCGGTCCTCGTGAGCGGCGGGTTCCTCGAGGCCAAGGCGACTGGACCGGCGGGCACGCTCCACGCCCGCTGCCTGGTGCTCGACGACGGGACGACGAAGGTGGCCCTCGCCATCGTGGACACGCTGATGATGACCCGCGAGTTCTGCGACGAGGCGAAGGAACTGGCCAGCAAAGCCACGGGCATTCCCGCCAGCCACATCCTCATCTCCGCCGTCCACACGCACTCCGCCCCGTCGGTGATGGGCGCGCTCGGCACAGGCGTGCAGGAGGACTACGTGCCGGTGCTGCGCGACGGAATCGTCCAAGGCATCGCCCAGGCGGCGAAGAACCTCGCGCCCGCACGGGTCGGCTGGACGGTTGCCGATGCGCACGAATGGACCAACTGCCGCCGCTGGATTCTGCGTCCCGACCGCATCGGCACCGATCCCTTCGGCCAGCGAAATATCCGCGCCATGATGCACCCCGGCTATCAGAGCCCGAACCACGTCGGCCCCTCCGGACCGATAGACCCCGACCTCACGCTGCTCGCCGTCCAGTCGCCCGATGGGAAGCCCATCGCAGTGCTGGCGAACTTCTCGATGCACTACTTCGGCGCAGCCGCCGTGTCGAGCGACTACTTCGGCATCTTCTGCGCCAGGCTGGCCACCATGCTGGGAGCCGAGACGCTGGAGCCTCCCTTCGTCGCCCTGATGTCGCAGGGCACCGCGGGCGACCTGCACTGGATGGACTACAGCCAACCGAAGAAAAACATCGGCCTTCAGCAGTACGCCGAAGCGGTGGCCAGAGTGGCCGCGGAGGCCCACAAGAAGATCGAGTACCGCGACTCCGCTACGCTCGCGGCCTGCGAGAAGAAGCTCACACTCGGCCGCCGCACCCCCGACGAGAAGCGCCTGGAGTGGGCGAAGGCCATCCTCGCCAAGATGCAAGGCCCCGTGCCGCGCAGCCAACAGGAGGTCTATGCCAAGGAAGCCATCTACCTGCACCAGGAGCCGACGCGCGAACTCAAGCTCCAGGCCATTCGCGTGGGAGACTTGGGCATCACGGCCATTCCGTGCGAGGTGTTCGGCATCACGGGGCTGAAGCTCAAGGCCCAGAGCCCGCTTCAGCCCACCATGAACATCGAACTGGCGAATGGCGCCGAGGGCTACATCCCGCCGCCCGAGCAGCACACGCTGGGCGGCTACACCACGTGGCCCGCCCGCACGGCCGGCCTCGAGGTCCAGGCCGAGCCGAAGATCGTCGAGACCGTGCTCCAGTGCCTCGAGGAGGTCGCGGGCAAGCCCCGCCGCAAGCTGGCCGTGACGAATGGCCCCTACGCCCAGGCCATCCTCGCCTCCAAGCCGCTGGCCTATTGGCGAATGGAAGAGATGGTTGGCCCAACCGCGGCCGATGCCGCGGGCAACTGCCCCGCGACCTATGAGGACTGCATCGCCCTCTACCTTGAGGGCCGCGTCGGCCGCTGCCCCCACTTCGCCGGCGGGCGCCTCAAGGCCGCCATCAATGGCCTCGGCCCCGCCTACACCGTAGAGTTCTGGTTCTGGAACGGCCTGCCCACCGACGCCCGGGAGGTCACCGGCTACCTCTTCTCCCGCGGCTCCGATGGCGACAAGGAGGCCCGCGGCGACCACCTCGGCATCGGCGGCAAGAAGGACGCCCAGGGCAAGCTCATCTTCTTCAACGGCAACATCGCCCAGGAGCTACTCACCGGCAGCACCGACATCGCGCTTCGCACCTGGCACCACGTCGCCCTGGTCCGCGACGGCAGGAAGGTGACGGTCTACCTCGACGGCAAGCAGGAGATTTCGGGCGAAGCCGCGGTCACGACGCCCGACGGCTGCGAGACCATCTTCCTTGGCGGCCGGAACGACAACATCGCCAACTTCGCGGGCAAACTCGATGAGGTGGCTGTCTTCCCCCGCGCCCTCTCGGCCGAGGAGATCGCCAAACACTTCGCCGCTGCGAGAGGGGTCCGCTGAGCGGCGGCCAGACGGAGGAGAAGCGGTGTTCGCGGAGCTGCTCGTCGTCATCCCTCACAGCGGCCTCGCCGTGCCAGCCGAGGTGCCGCTGGACGCGCTGGCTGACGATTTCGCCGCCCTTGCGCGGAACGTGGACTGGTTCACGAACTGGCTCTACGACTTCCGCGACCTGCTCGGAAACGGGCAGATCGTGTTCCCCTTCTGTAGTCTGATCCTCGAGGCCAACCGGCACCCTGCCCACATCGAGGACTGCGTGCCGCTGAAGGACGTATTCGGCCGCCCCGTCTACAAGCCGGGCCGCGAGCCAGACGCCGCCCTCCGCGAGCGAATGGCGCGCAAGCACCTCGACCCCTTTCACGCGGCGATCGAGGCCGAGATCGCAGGGGGCAGGCAGTTCCTGCTCGACGGCCACTCGACGATCACGGCCCGCGGCGTGGCCGCCAACCAGATCGAGCTGATGAGCTTCCAGCACTCGACGCTCGACGCCGGAAGGGTCACCTACTGCCCCGACCTCTACATCGAAACCTATGCGGCCGAACTGCGCCGACGCCTGCCCGACGTCAAGGTCACGGTCAACGAGTCCGAGTACTGGCGCGTCTACGGCCACGTGTGCGCGGCGCATTCCGTCCACGCGATGGGCCGCGTGGGCACCCGCTGCCCCGCGCTGCTCCAAGAGACGAACGACAGCCTCTACCGCAACCCCGACGGCAGCCCCAACATCGGCGCGTTGAACCGCCTGCGGCGCGCCTTTGCCGAGGCCCTTGCCGCCATGCGCCGCACCGTGAACGAGGAGTCCGCCCGGTGATCAACCTGAGGGTTGGGAGGCAGACATTCGACTTCGACTGCGGCCCGAAGGCCCTTCAAAGCGTGCTCGCCTACTATGGCATCGAGGTGCGCGAGGACGCCTTGATCCGGGAACTGGGCGCCGACAGGGGCGGCACGCCGCCCGAGCGGATGGTCGCCGTGGCCAGACGCATGGGCTTCGACGTCCACGCCCACGACGGCTTTTCGCTCGACGAGGTGAAAGCCTATGTGGACCACGGACACCCCGTCATCGTGCTGCTCCAGGCCTGGGCCGACAGGTACATGACGCTCCAGGACTGGGCCCGGGACTACGACAACGGGCACTACGCCGTCGTGATCGGCCACGTAGAAGGCGTGATCATCTTCGAGGACCCCGCATCGTTTCGCCGCACATGGCTCACCGAGGAGGAGTTCCTGGTCCGCTGGCACGACATGCACCCGCACACGAAGCGGCGGTATCAGCACTTCGCCATCGTGCTGCTGGGCCGCGAGCCGGTGGGGAGCGGCGAGGACGAGGCCCAGCACATGGACTGATGGGTTCCTCGCGACGCCGTTCCGCGCCCGCCTCTCAGATCAAGATGGCCACCAGGGATGCCAGCCTCCCCGCTGAAGCTCCGGAGCGAGAGGCACAAGTGCAGGCCCGCGTCCGCCCGCGAGCACTTCCGGCGGGGCCGAGGCAGCGAAGCGGGCAGAGATCAGTGTGGCGGCTCGGGCTTCCAGGCGGGCAGGAGGCCGATGTCGTCGGCGAAGGCGGCACCCGCACCGGGCTTGGCTATGAACACGGTGGCTTTCGTGTTCGCTGCGCCTGTGGTGAAGTCGAGCGTCACAAGCTGCCACTTGTTCCCAGAGACAGCTTTGAACGCCTCCGCGCCACCGTGCCCGCGGACGCCCAGGCGGATGCTCGCGGCGTCCTTGGCCTTGAGCCAGCCGGCAAGGAGATACTTCGTGTTGGGCTCGAGGGTGGTGATCTCCTGCTCCACGCCGTCGTCGGACGGGCCGCTGAGGCAGAGGCCCTGGCCGATGATGGAGTCGCGCTCGTCATAGTGGGTTTGGATGCCGCCGCGGCCGGGGACCGGCTTGCCGGCCTTGGCGCCTGTGAGGGTCCAGGGATTCAGGGAGTCGTTGACGGGGAGGGTGGTGACGCGGTTCAGATCGAACGAGCCGTTGCGCACGTGGTTGCGGAGCGGCGTCTTCGGGGGCTTGTAGGCGGCCCGGTGCGCGAGGGCGAAGTCGTGGCCCGGCTTCCAGGGCGGGTCGTCGCCCTTCTCGTAGGCGCCGCAGTCGGGAGCCTTGCCGAGGAACTGGTCGGCGATGCCGGGGACCACGATGCCCACGTCCACGCCCGGCCGATCCTTGCCCGTGCGGATGCTGGCCGTGTCGAAGGCAGCATTGGCCGCGTTGTGCGAGAGGATGAGGTCGGGATGCTTCTGGATGCCCTTGGCGACGAGGTTGTTGTAGAGGCGCACGGCGAACATGCGGTCGGTCTCCCAGCGGCCCCAGTTGGCGACGGGGCCGACGAGGGTGTTGTTGGCGATGAGGTTGTAGGTGGAGGGCTTGTTGAGCCGCAGCGGGTCATCGCAGTTCCAGACGAGGTTGTGGTGGACGAGGTAGTTGGAGGTGAAGTTGTCGAGGTAGATGCCGAGACCGAGACCCGCGGCCTTGTTGTCGTGGAACCAGTTGTGATGGATCTCGGTGTTGCCGCCGTCGTTGCCCACGGTGTAGAGGAGGCCGGTGTCGCGGGCGAGGCGGCCGGTGTTGTAGACCTCGCAGAACTGCACGATGTGGGCCTGCCCGCCGAGGAGAATGCCGTCGCGGCCGGTGTCGTGGATGGTGCAGTGGCTCACCAGGTGGCCCGTGCCTGAGAGGGCGAGCGGGGCGCCGTAGGAGCCCAGATAGCTGGTGTGGTGGATGTAGCAGTTGACGATGCGGTTATCGTTGCCGCCGACGCGGATGCCGTCGCCCGCGCTGAAGGCGATCTCGCAGTCGCGGATGGTGTTGCCGTCGCCGGCGATGTAGAGGGCGCACTTCTCGTTGAGCGATGCGGCCGTTTGCCCGCCGCGTGTGTGGGCGATGTAGGTGGCCCGCATCCGCTCAATGAGGCAGCGGTGCGCGTCGTCCATGTCCACCCCGCCGGCGTGGATGTGGATATCGGCGAACTGGATGTGCGAGCGGCCTTTGAGGTCAATGGCCGTGGTTCGGCGGCGGGCGAGAACCTCGTGCTTGTTGGGGTCATCGTCCACGGGCGGGATGAGGTAGAGGGTCGAGTCGCCCTTCTCGTAATACCACTCGCCTGGAGCATCGAGGCCGGCGAGGCAGCCGACGAGGTAGAACTCGCCGCCGCGGCGCGGGTTCATGTGCTCGCGCACCCAGGCGGGGTCGGGGATGGAGAAGAGGACCTTCTTTTCGGCGGCCTTGTAGCTGGCGATGGTGGCGGTGAAGCTGGTCCAGCGCGCGCCGGCCATCACCCAGGCCACGCCGCCCTGCCAGGCATCGGTGGCCAGGGTGTCGGGCAGCAGGTCGCACGAGAGGCCCCAGTCGCCCCCCGTGCTGATCGGGGCGCCGTCGGCTGTAAACGGGTCGCCATCCGTGTCGTTGGGCCAGCGGGCCTCGGGGAGCATCTGGCCATCGAAGAAGACCTGGTTGTTGCGCCCGAGGCTCCAGGGCATGTCGGCCTTCCAGATGTTGCCCCTGTAACGCTTCCAGCCTGTGACAGGGTCGGCGCCTGAGACGACGACCTGTTCGCCCTTCTGGGCGACGAAGCGGATGGGGCGGCCCTCCTGGCCGGACTTCCAGGGCTGGACGGTCTCGCGGTAGGTCCCGCCGCGGATGTGGCACGTGTCGCCGAGCCTGATGATGCTGGCGGCGCGTTGGATGGTGCGGAACGGCTTGTCCGCGGTGCCGGGGTTCTTGTCGTCGCCGGTCGGGGCGACGTGGTATTCCACGGCCTCGGCCAGAGCGGCTGAGATGACGAGGAGGGCCAGCCAACGCACGTTGTTGTGCTCCGCCGGTGAATGGGGGCAACTCCCTCCCGCAGGTTTCAATACCTGCGGGAGGCTGATGATACGCCGAGCCGAGAACCCCGGGCCTTACCCTCCCGAAGGTATTGAAACCTTCGGGAGGGCGCCTGTGATTGGACCATTCCGCCGCCGGAAGATCAACTTGAAGTCGTCAAGCAGATGGCGTAGGATCCTGGCAGGCACGCATGCCAGGAGAAGAGAGATGGTACGGCGAGCTCGGCATGACGGCGTTCGGGGCAGCGGGCCGCTGATGGCCGTCGCGCTCTGCCTGGTCGGGGCGGCGATGGCCGGCGAAATGGCCATCCGCGCCGACCAGCCGAATCCCGTGGCCTTCCCCACGTGCGAGGCGAAGTTCGTCCGCCTCGTCATCTTCGCCAGCTCGGCGAGCCAGGCGTGCATTGATGAGCTGGAGGTCTACGGCCCCGACGGCACGGCCAACCTAGCGCTGGCCAAGCACGGTGCCAAGGCCTCGGCCTCGTCGTGCCTCCCCGGCTACGCCATCCACCAGATCGCCCACCTGAACGACGGCGAGTATGGGAACGACCGCAGCTGGATCGCCGCGGGCACGGGCCAGGAGTGGGCGCAGATCGAGCTGTCCAGACCCGCACAGGTCGCGAAGGTCGTCTTCTCGCGCGACCGCAAGGGGCGCTACGCCGACCGCGTGCCCGTGGCGTTCGAGGTGCTGGTTTCGCAGGATGGCCGCGAGTGGAAGTCCGTGGCCAAGCACGCTGCCAGAGTCGCCCAGCCCAGCCGGTTCCCCGGCCTCCCCGTGGACCAGTTGCCCGGGAAGGGCTGGGACGGCTTGCTCCACTACGCCTTCCAGCGGGAGCGGGCGACGCTGAGCCGGATTCCTGCGGACGATCATCTCTCGCCGCTGCGGGTGGACCGGCCTGCCCTGCCGGGCGGCGCGCCCTACTGGGGCCGCTTCGCGCGACTCGAGCCACTGGAGCGCGTGCTGGTGCTCTTCGAGGACATGATCGAGCGGCTCGCGGGCCAGGGCCTCGACGTGAGCGCCGAGCGGACCCAGGCGGCCGAGCTGCGGCGCCGGGCCGCGGCAGAGCCGGCCTCCGACGCCGTGTACCTGGCCGCGCGGCGGGCGAAGCGCGACCTGTTCTTCCGCGACCCCGCCCTGGCGCCCCTCGAGCGCATCCTGTTCGCCAAGCGCCACCCCTTCCTCGAGTCGCACAACTACAGCGAGCACCTCGACGGCGTGCTGGAGCCGGGCGGCGGCGTGTTCGTGCTGCACGTGCCCCGCGATGAGGGGGGCCGCCTGCGCCCAGATCGCGCGCGCGTCGAGCAACTCTTCGACGGCTCCGCGGGCATCGTGCGCGAGCCGGCGGCTGACTACGATGCGAAGACCATCTACTTTGCCTACCGCCCCCAGAAGCCCGAGGTAGAGGGCTGGGCCTCGTACTGGCACCTCTACGCCATACAGGCCGATGGCACCGGGCTGCGGCGGCTCACCGAAGGGCCGTTCCACGACTTCGACGCCGTGTGCCTGCCCGACGGCGGCCTGGCCTTCCACACCACGCGATGCACAGCACGCTTCCTGTGCTGGCGCCCGCAGGCATACGTCCTCTATCGCATGGAGCCCGACGGCACGGGCCTGCGGCGCCTGTCCCACGCCAACCTCAGCGAGTGGAAGCCCTCCGTGATGCGCAGCGGCCGCATCCTCTGGACGCGCTCCGAATACCTCGACAAGGGGGCCGACTTCGGCCACACGCTGTGGGCCATCCGCCCCGATGGCACGCACCCCGAACTGGTCTTCGGCAACAACACCCCCAACTGCTACAGCCAGGCGCACGAAGTGCCGGGTTCCCACGAGATCGTCTGCACCCTCATGTCCCACGGCGACCACAGCGGGCCGATTGCCCTCATTGACCTCGCCAAGGGACCATACGACGCAGAGGCGCTAACGAACATCACGCCGGACACGCGGCCACAATACCAGATGAGCCGCTCACACAGCGAAACGTTCCGCGACCCCTATCCCCTCTCGCGCGACCTCTTCCTCGTGGCCCACAACCCCGACAACCGGAACAACTGGGGGCTCTACGTCATTGACCGCTACGGCAACCGGGAACTGCTTTACGTGGACCCGCAGATCAGCAGCTACCAGCCCACTCCGCTGCGCGCGCGCCCGCGGCCGCCCGCGCTGCCCGCCACCCTCGACCCCGACCTGGCCGAGCGGGGCCTCGGCCAGTTCACCGTCCACGACGTCTACCTCGGCCTGGGCTCTGCCGTCGCCCGCGGCAGGGCCAAGTTCCTGCGCGTCGCCCAGGAGGTCCCGGCCACCCTGGAATCCCTCCCCTGCGGCGAGTTCCGCGCCGACCACCCGCCGTTCCAGGACTTCTACGCGGCACCGGTCCACCTGGTGCACGGCCCGACGCCGAGCTACCTCACGCGGACGCCGAACGCGCCGCTGGCTCCGCTGCGGACCGGCTACAACTGGCCGAGCCAGGTGACCGAGGTCGAGCCCGGGCTCTACCGCGTGCGCGAGGGCGGGGGCTGGCCGAGCTACGTGGCCAAGGCGTCGTTGGGCACGGTGCCCATCGAGGAGGACGGCTCGGCCAACTTCCTGGCGCCGGCCGGCAAGGTGCTCTACTTCCAGTTGCTCGACGGCGACTACAACGAGTTGCAGCGGATGCGGAGCGTGGTGCAACTCCAGCCGGGCGAGCGGCGCGGCTGCATCGGCTGCCACGAGGCCCGCGGCAGTTCGCCGCCCTCTGCGGCCGGCCTGGCCCTCCGCAAGCCGCCGCGCACCCTCGAGCCGCCCCCCTGGGGAACCGCCCCCTTCGACTACCAGAAGGTCGTGCAGCCGGTGCTCGACGTCCATTGCGTGCGCTGCCACAACGGCGGCGGGAAGGCGCGGTTGGACCTTCGCGGAACCCTCGATGCCCAGCGCGTCCCCGCCTCTTACCGCGCGCTGATCCAGGGCGGGTGGGTGCACTACTTCGACCTCACCTACGGCATGCGGCACTTCAAGGCCGAGCCGCTCTCGTTCGGCACCCTGCAAAGCCGCCTGTGGACGGTGCTGGGAGACAAGGACCACGAGACCGTGAAGGTGCCCGAGGCCGGCCTGCGCGCCATCAAGGCCTGGATTGACTTCAACTGCCCGCTGTGGCCCGATTATCTGGAGCGCACTTCCCGCCCGGGGCCCGTGGCCGCGAAGCCGTGAGCCGCGCCCGGCCCATCAGGACTGATAGTAAGGATAGGACCCCAAACGGAGAAGGGCCCCCTGCAGGTCCTATCCCACCAGGCGGAACGAGGCGCCGTGGGGCAGGTGCTCGGCGCGGACGCCCGCGAGGTTTTCGTTGATGTATTGGGTGAGGGTGGCCATGCCCGGCTCCTCGCTGGTGCCGTGGTTCACGCGGATGACCGCGTGGCCGTCGTCCTCGGCGCGCTGGATGGGGCCCCAGTAACACGAGCCGTCGTCGCAGACGATCGAGACATCGCAGCCCATGCACTGGAAGGTGCGGATGTCGCAGGCGCAGCCGGTGCCGATGCCCACGGCGGTGACGAGCTTGCGGCCGTTGCCGACCACCTGGACCATCGGCTCGCCGAGCTTGGCCGTGCGCTGCGCCACGCGGGCCGCGAAGCTGTCGAGCGGCGTGGGCTCGATGTCGTAGCGGTGCTGGTAGCCGTCGGCCCCAAGCACCACGGGGTCCTGGTCGAAGCCCAGGAACTCGGCCCAAGCCCAGGGTACGCCCACCTCGGGCCAGCGGTCCCAGGCGTCGTGGATGCGCAGCACGACCAGGCCGCTGCGCTGGAGGTAGAGCCACTTGGTCGAGGCGATCTGCGAGGTCTCCATCTTCTCGAGCTCGTTGGCGTGCACCCAGAAGGTCGGCTCGTGGGTGATGAGCATGTCGAAGCCGCGCTCCACGGCCGTCTTCACGGCCCGGAAGCTGGCGATCCACGTCACGAGCACGCGCCGGATGTCCTTCTGCGGGTCGCCCACGATCAGGCGGTCCACCGTCTTCGCGGGGTCCACCCAATCGGCGGAGGAAAGGAAGTGCTCGCGGATGTCGGTCGCGTTCATGGGGTTCCCCTGCTCTGGTAGACACCCTCCCGGCGCCGCCGCTCGGAGAGCTGGCTGATGTGGGTGCCCTCGCGCACGTCGAGGCCGAGGCGGGCGATGAAGGTCTTCATGTAGTCCAGGTGCGGGCAGGGCGGCGCGTGGTGGCTGTCGTGCGTGATGCACGAGGAGAGCTGGACGACGAGGCGGCTCCTCTCGATGGCCTCCTGCTTGTGAATCTTGCGCACGAGGTGGGCGAGCTTGCGCTGGAGCGCCCGCCCGCAGCACCCGCCGCACGTGAGGTAGAGGGTGCGGTAGGCCTTGTCCCGCGCATAGTCGGCGAAGCCGCCCGACCGCGCGTGGAACGCCTGCTCGCAGAAGTAGCCCGAGCAGCGCTGCTTCACCAGGTCGCACTGCACCACGACGATGTAGTCCTTGCCGGTCACGTTGCTCACGCGTGTCTCCGGGGCGAGGGCCGCAGGGATCGGGCCTTGCATTGCATAGCGGCCTACAGTATACCAAGTGGCGGTGTCAAGCGGCAAGGGCGCGCAGCGCGGGCGCAGTCTGGCTCTACCCGTGTGCGGAGGAGCGGGTCGTGGTTCCGAGAGGCGCGATGGTGCGTGTGCTGTCGGCGTCGGCGGCGTGGGCGCTGGCTGTGGGCTGCGCCAAGGTGCCGTATGTTTGCAGCCAGAACGTCGAGGGGCCGAAGACCCTGAGGCTGGCGCCGGGGGAGCCGCAGATCGAGCGGGGCAAGCCGCTCTGGCTGCTCGACGGCCTCGGCCACTACGTCTTCTCGCTGCCCAGCAAGCTGCTGCTTTGGAACTGGAGCGTCTGCAACCACGACATTCCGCCCGAGGTCGAGGCCAAGCTCCGGCAGTACTTGGCCGAGAACGACCTGCGGAATGTCAAGGTGCGCCTCAACCAGTATTCGCCCGGCGGCGAGTGGCGGCGGCTGGTGCACAACCGGGACTTCAATCCCTTCTGGCGCTACGTGCTCGGCGTGCCCTCGTGGCTGTGGTACACGCTCTTTCCCAACCGGCTCTGGGCCGGCTTCCCGCTCCTCGGCATCGGCGATCACTACAACCCCTGCACCAACACCATCCACCTCTACTCGGGCCACAAGGCCATCGCCCTCCACGAGGCGGGGCACGCGAAGGACTTTGCCGACGAGAGCAGCAAGGCGCTCTATTCGCTCCTCTACGTGCTGGTGCCGGGCGGCGCCCTCTACGTCGAGGCCCAGGCCACGGGCGACGCCATCGGCTACGACATCGCCCGCGGCCTCACGGACGACGAGAAGGCCGACTACCGCATCCTCTACCCCGCCTATGGCACCTACGTGGGCAGTTTCGGCGGACTCTACCTCTACCTGCCGCTGACGATCGGCGGCCACATCGCCGGCCGCATCAAGGCGGCCGAGGTCACACCCCGGCCTTCGACTGCGAAGTAGGCTGTTACAGGAGAACCCCATGGACGCGGCAGGCATTCCCGCGCTCGCTTTGGCCCTTTGCCTCGCCACGGTGGCGGCGGGGGCGGGCCTCCAGCCCAAGCCTGTGCCCCGCATGCAGGCCGTGCCGCAGCCGTACCACCAGGTCTCCTTCCAGCGCGACGGCCGGGAGGTGGCCCGCTACCACTTCGGGCAGGACCTCGACCGTCCCTTTCTCTTTCCCGTCATCGGCCCCAGCGGCCGCCCCCTCACCCGCATGGGCCACCCCCACGATCCCGAGGGGCACGGCCACCACAACTCGGTGTGGGTGTCGCACAACAGCGTGAACGGCGCCGACTTCTGGGCGAACGGCACCGGGGCGCGAATCATCCATCGGCGCCTCGAGCGCCTCGACGACGGCCCTGACTCCGCCGCCGTCATCTCGCTCAACGACTGGGTGAACACCAAGCAGGGCAAGACCCTCCTCAAGGAGCGCCGCACCGTCACCGTCCAGGCCCTTCCTGGCAATGAGCTGCTCATCGTGGTGGACCTCGAGCTATCGGCCGAAGGCGCCGACGTGACTCTCGGCAAGACCCCCTTCGGCTTCTTCGCGGTCCGCATGGCCAAGACGATCGGAGTCCACGACGGCGCCGGCACCCTGCGCAACTCCGAGGGCGGGGTGGACGAGAAGGGCGTGTTCTGGAAACGGGCGAAGTGGATGGACTACTCGGGCGCCGTGGCCGACGGCGTCGTCGAGGGCATCGCCCTCCTCGACCACCCCTCGAACGCGAACCATCCCAGCATCTTCCACGTCCGCGACGACGGCTGGATGGGCGCCGCCTTCACTCAGGACGCCCCGCGCACCATCCCGCTCGGCGAGCCGCTCAAGCTCCGTTACGGCCTCTGGGTCCACGCCGCCCTCCCCGACCCCAAGGCCATCGAGGCGAAATGGGACGCGTTCACCAAACTCCCCTTGCCCGAGCCGAGGGCCAAGTGAGAAGCGATGCGGGGGAGGAAGCCCTTCCTGGCAAGAAGGGCTTCCTCCCCCAACCCCCTCCTTTCCAAGATGGGCTGCGGCATTCGAGCGCTCGAATGCCCCAGCCAACGTGGAAGTTCTTGAAGAGGGGTGTGGGGAGGAGCTTCTGCCCAAGAAGCTCCTCCCCAGATCATCTTCACGCCTTCGGCTCGGCGCCCCAGGCGTCGGCGCGCCAGCCGCGGCGGCGGAAATGGCGGCGGACAGAGGCGATGGGTTCTCCGCGGACTTCGATCTGGCCGAGGTCGGCCACGCCGTAGCCGTGCTTTGCGGCCAGTTCCACGTGGGGCACCCCCAGCATGTCCATCGTCGCGGAGCCCACGGCGTCCACGGCCACCATATCGGTCCCGGCAAGCATGACGCCCATGGCCGCCGGCTCGCCGTGAATCTCGCCCCAGGTCCGGCCCACAATCCCGTCCACCACGTTCACCGTGGGCCGCACCACCTTCAGCAGATCCATCAGCCTGTTGGCGAAGTCCTTGTGCATCTGGCCGCGCAGCGGGCGCTCGATGCAGCCCATCATGTTCTTCATGCAGATCGTCGTCACCGCCTCGCCGTTGTGCACTTTGAGGCAGGGCAGATTCAGGATTGCGTCGCACGAGCGCACGGTCTTGAGGATCGAGAAGCGGGGCACCACGAGCGGGTTCGGCACCTCGACCCATTCGGCCTGGTCGCGGTTGAGGTCCACGATCGGCACGCCATAGCGGGCCGCGATCTCGCGGTAGCCGAACTGGTCGAAGGCCACGCTCACGTCATCCCCGCCGCCCTCGGCCACCACCACGTTGCGAATGCCGTGGTCGGCGAGATAGGCCAGCGCCCCATCGAGCACCGACGGGAACGTGATCACTCCTGATTCCGGCGGCAGATTCGCCGTGATATTCAGCTTCACCAGGATCCGCGACCTCGGCTTCAGAATCGCCGCCGCGCCCATTTCCGCCATCAGGCGAATCGTCGTCGCCCTGCCATCCGATGCCTTCACGAGCCACACCACGGGCCTCACGCCGTCGTCTCCTCAACACGATCCCACTGGGCCTTGCATGCCGCGGCACATTTGCTCATTATACCCGAAACCCTGCGTGCCCGGAATTCGAAGGAGGCTGCCATGAACGGTCGCTGTTCGCTCCCCTCGCGCCGTGTGCTGCTCGTGGCTATGGTTGGAATGGCGTGGAACGCTCTGGGCGCGCCGCCGCGCCCCGCGCCGTTCATCAGCCTGCCCGAGAAGGAGGGCTGCGTCGAGGCCGCGTTCCGCCAGCAGGTGGAGGTTCCCGCGGGCAGGATCGTGCGCGCGTGGACGGCTGTCAGTGCGGTCCACGAGTTCGTCCTCGCGATCAACGGCCGGGAGGCGTGCCGCAGCCGCTACGGCCGCGTGGCGAGTGCCTTCCGCCTCGCCCAGGAGGTCGAGGACCTCGCGCCCTTCTTCAAGGCTGGCTCGAACACGCTGGAACTGACGGTGCGCCGCTGGAGTCCAGGCGTGCCCTCGGCCTATCTGCGGGCCGAGGTGCAGGTGGAGACGCCCGACGGCGTCGTCCCCGTGGCGATCGTGACCGACGGCACGTGGACCGGCCGCTACGGCGGCTCGCGCGAGGCGCGGCCCGTGAAGGTGGCCGACGCGGCGCCGATGGCGCCGCGCATCCGCCGCGACCAGGAGCCGCTCATCCGCCCCGACGTGCCGCCGCCGCTGCCGAAGGCCGCCCTCGACGCGTTGCCGCAGATCGCCGAGATGAGCCTCTGGAGCCAGCAGGTGGTCACCCGCGACCCGAAGGCCGATGCCGAACGCCTGATGGGCATCTTCCACACGCCCTTCGTCGCCCAGGCCTACGCCGAGGCCATCGAGCGCGCCAACACGCACATGGGCGACAGCTTCTCGATCAACGGCTACCCCGTGGGCAACGGCTGGGTGTTCACCGCCCTCGGGCCCTGGCCCTTCGTCAACACCACCGGCATCGTCGGCCCCGAATACCAGTACCCCGTCCAGTGGAACCCCGGCAGCACCTTCTGCGGCGACCAGGTGTCGCTCGCCGTGGGTGGCCAGCCGGTCGCGCTCAACGACCAGTGGATGTGGAAGATTCGCAAGACCGACGTCGTTGTCGCCGCGGCCTCCGACCCCGCGCGGAAGCTGGCCTTCTATGCCCTCACGCTGGCCCCGCCCGGCCTCAAGGCCCTCCTCCGCATCTACGCGGTGGCCAACACCTCCGACGCGCCGCTCCAGTCCGTGGTGCTCACGAACTCCAATCCCCGCACGAAGGTCGAGGGCAAGACCCTGACCGAGACGATCAAGCACGGCCCCATGCCCGACGCCGCCGGCGATGGCAACACGCGAACGATCCTGACAGGCGTGCTCGACGACCTGCCCGTCGAGGCCGCCCGCGACGAGAAGGCCAACGTCGGCTCGCTGCGCATCTCCCTCGGCGACCTCGCGCCCGGCGAGGCCAGGCGCTGCCTCCTCTACCACGTCGCCTCGCTGGAGTCCGTCAACGACAAACCCGTGCCTTCCGACGCGGAGCAGACGCTTGCCAGGGTGAAGGAGCGCGGCTACGGCCTCCTTGAGGACACAATCAAGTACTGGCGCGACTACAACGCGACGACGACCCACCTTGAGGCCCCCAGCCCCTGGGGCCAGCGCGTGGCCGACTTCATTGACGACGTGAAGATGTCGGTGCAAGTGCAGCAATTCGAGCGCACGGGCGCCGTCGGCCCCATGTGGTTCTTCTCCGACCAGTGGATCCGCGACGCCTGTGGCCCCGTCAAGAGCTTCCTCCGCACCGGCCGCTTCGACAATGCCAAACGCGTGCTCGACTACCATTACCTCGCCTCCATCGCCTGCCGCAAGATCCTCAACTGGCTCCCGATGGATGTGGATATTCACAAGCCATGGCCCCCGGTGGACGACTGGTCGCAGATCACCATGTCCTACGCCGACCGCCACGCCAACTGCGAGGTCCCGAGCTGGATCATCCTCAAGCACCACTGGTACTTCCGCTCCACCGGCGACACCAGGACCATCGCCGACCACTGGGGCTACCTCAAGCGCTGCTTCACCGGCCAGTTCGACAACCCCACCGACAAGGTCTTCCGCCCCGACTTCCGCATCCCCTTCCACGGCGACGAAACCTACATCTACTCCGGCGGCGAAGCCCTCTGGCCCAACCGCTACGACCTCCAGCAGAACAGCTACCCCGGCGGCAACATCACCTCCGCCGACTCCTCCTTCGAACTCGCCGCCGCGGGCGACGCCCTCGTGGAAATGGCAAACGCCCTCGGCAAGAAGGATGAGGCCGCCCAGATCGCCGAAGTCACCGCGAAAATCCGCGAAGCCACCGAACGCTACTACTGGATGCCCGACCTCGGCATGTACGCCCAGGGCGAAAGCGTCCTCTTCCCAGGCCAGCTCAACCGCTACCCGATGGGCAATATCCAGGCCAATGTCGTGTGGAGCGGCTACGCCAAGCCTTCTGACCCCAAGGCCATCTCCAACGCCTTGCGGATGACCGAGTACCTGGCCGAGGAGTCGGGCGTCTTCAACCCCATCGTCGGCTACGACGTCACGGTCGGCATGCTCCAGGGCCAGTGCCTCCACACCCTCGCCGCCATCAACCACCCGTGGGCGGAGAAAGCCTTCCACGCCCTGCTGATGATCGCGGGCGACACCACGGAGTTCAGCGAGTGGATGGCCCCCGGGGCGGACTTCCGCACGATGTACCGCGCCAACCGCATCCGCCCCTGGGAGGCCGGCATCAACCTCGACGCCGCGCTCTACTACCTCAGCGGCTTCGAGCCCGACGCCCCCAACAAGCGCTTCTCTCTGACCCCCAGACTGATCAGCGGCCCCCCGTTCCTCTGCGGCGACATGACTTTGCGCCGTCTTCCAATGGGGCGAGGCGCTTTCGACCTGACGGTGGCAGACTGGTGCAAGAAGCACCCCGCCCCTGAGCGCGCACGCGGCTACCTGCTCGCCAGCCACAGCCCCGATGACGTCACCGTCACCCTCAATGCCCTCATCCCGTCGGCCCGCATCCGACGCGTGCGCGTGGACAACAAGGAGGTCAGGGCGAAGGTCTCGAAGGTCTTCTCGCAGGCACTGGCAACGATCGAGCTCCGAGTGCCATCTGGCAAAGAGCTGGATGTTCAGGTTGACTACGATCCGCTATCCACGAAACCGGCGACGGTTGCCCTCAAGCCCTTCGACCCGCCCAGGCCGAGCTTCGAGAAGAGCGACATCGTGGTCTTCACCGCCCTCCGCCCCCAGAAGGAGAAGAAGCTGCTGCGCGACCTGTTGGCCGAGAAGCACAAGGTCCTCTGCCTCGACGCCACGCTGCCCACCGACCCCGCGACCTTCGAGGCCGCGCTCCTCACCCGCTTCGGCCGCCGCACCGACCTGCTGATCCTCGACGACGGCTCGATGGCCGGGCCGCGAAAGGACACCTTCTGGCACGACCCGCGCTTCGACGAGGCCGTCGGCAGGTTCCTCTCCCGCGGCGGAGTCGTGCTTGAGACCAGCAGCCGCAACGCCTCCTCCAAATGGCTCGCCAAGACCCTTGCCCCCGCGACGTTCAGCGTGGACTATGCTCGCGGCGCCGACATCCTGGCGATGGACGCCCCCGACGAGAAGCTCGACCGCCAGTTCTACTGGCTCGACGAGAAGCAGGCCGAGGCCTGCGGCAAGTGGTCCGGCTACTGGGCGGGCACCTACACCATGCCTTACCTCACCCTCGCCCCCGGCGCCACGGAGCCGGCGAGCGTGCCCGAACTCGACGAGGCCGGCCCGAAGAAGCTCCCACTCGTCGCCAGCGGGGCCATGATCACCGATCGCCCGCTCATCTGGGGCACCCAGGAACAGCCTCACGGCTGCATGCAATACGAGATGAAGGCCACACCCGGCAAGGACCACCTCATCCGCATCCGCACCTGGCCCATGCCCAAGAAAGGGTTCACACTCCAGGTTACGGAGGACGACGGGAGGACCTGGAAGCCCATCCAGACCATCTGGGTGCCGCAGCCCATTGACCCCAAGGAGAATGGCTGGATAGACGTGTTTCTCACGCTGCCGGGCAAGTATGTGACGAAGAGCCCCACGGTCTTCCGCATCGGGGAGCCCGAGGGGTCGAGCGGCGGCATCGGCTACGCGGGGCACCACTCGACGGGCGCCGCCCGCATCTGGATCCGCGACACGCTCGAGAAGCCCCCCTCGATGGGCGAGATGAACACCCGCAGCGCGGTGGCCGCCAAGCTGGGCCTGCCCGACAAGGGGATCGTCAGCTACAGCAGCGGGAGAATCATGTTCGACGGCTTCACCGCCCCTTATCGCATCCTGGGCGACAGCGGCAAGGCCGCCCTCATCCTCAAGCCCGTCGGCCGCGGCCTGTACGTCAAGACCGAGCTGACCTCCCTCTTCCCCGTCGAGGCCATGGCCGCCTTCATCGCCAAGCTCCTCGACCCCTCGGCCCGCCGCGCCGCCCTGCGCTGATGGGCAGGGGGCAGAAGGGACTGACGGGACACACGGGCCAGAGTGGGATCAAAGGCAGATGCCTCGCCCGGCCCCTGGCCGCAGGCGTAACCGATTTGCTACGGCGCCATACTTGCTCAAAGCTGAGGGGGAGGGAATTGAGCAAGTATGGTGGCGGAGGCCGTAAAGCCTGCCGGATCGCCAAAGCGCCATACTTGCTCACTCCTTGAAGCAGGGGGAGATGAGCGAGTATGGCGGCAGACACCGCAGGGCGGCCAGGACGGCCAAAGCGCCTGCCCGAAGAAGGGCAGGGCGCAAGGCAGGGAGCCGTGGGCCACGGCCTCACGCCCGGTCGAGGAGGAGGCGGAGGCGGCGGATGCTTTCGATGACGGAACGCACGGTGTGGTAGCTTATCTTCCAGGCGTGGCCAAGGTAGTCCCAGATGACCGTGCCGTCGCGGTCGAGTAGGGCGTACCATTCGCCCACGTCGTGGTTGATGCCGTGGTTCCAGAGGAACTTCCAGGTCATGTCGAACGCCGTCCAGTACTTGCGCTCGCCGAAGAGGAGGCAAGCGTCGAGCATCCCGACCAGGGTCTCGGCCTGCTGCCAGAACTCCTTCTGGAGGTCGCGGGCCGGGCCGTCCATCGGGCCTTCGACGTAAACCCCGCCGTATTCGTGATCTATGCCGAATCGCTCGGTGTGTTCGTATATCTTGCGGATGGCGGGGAGGTAGGGGTCGAAGGGGTCGCCGAGGACCTCGACGGCCCACTTGAGGAGCCAGGCGAGTTCGACATTGTGGCCGAACGAGGTGTTGTTGAGGGGGCGGGGGGCGCCGGCGTTGTCGCGGTCGGAGCCCCACACGTTGCGGAACATGATGGCCTCGAGGGGCGTGAAGTCGAGGGCGAACTGTGCGATGCCACAGCCTGTCCTGGGGTCGAGCATGCGGGTGAGGAGGATGGCGATGACGTCGCGTAACTTCCGCTCGTGCAATGGGTTACGGGTGAGGTCGTTGAGGTTTGTGAGGGCCTCCATCATGTGCATGTGGATGTCGAGGCTCTTGCGGTCGCCGCCGTAGGCGCCGCCGGGCTTGGGCGACCAGTCGCGGTGGAGCATCTCGTAGTAGCCGCCGTGGAGGGTGTCGGTGGCGCCCACTTGGATGGCGGCGAAGGTTTTCAAAGCGTATTCGCGGCCCAGGTCGCCGCCGCCGGCGAGGGCGAACTCGGCGGGGGCGTAGATTCCGAAGTTCTGGCCGTACATGATCTTGGAATCGTCGAGGATGCGGCCTTGGCGGTCGGCGATCCAGAACCAGCCGCCGTGCTCGCGGTCCCAGTAGGTGTCGACCATGAACTGGAGGCCCTGGCGGGCGAGTTCGAGGCAGCGGCCGGCGCCGTAGCCGCAGCGGTGGGCGTGAGACAGGGAGTAGACCATTCGCTCCTGGCAGAGGAGGGTCTTGGTGGTTTCGCCGGTGGGTTTGCCGTTGCGGTCGAAGTAGGTGAGGAAGCCGCCGTACTGGCGGTCAACGGCGTTCTCGATCCAGAATGGGAGAAGCTTCGTTGTGAGATAAGTCTCCATCTGTTCGATGGTTGCGGCCACCTGCTCCCTTGGGACGTCGGCGTGGGGCACGGCAGTCTCCTTTCCGCAGGGGATCAGCCGAGGCTGATCTGCAAATCATTGGCTACACGACGGATATGGCTTGCCGCTGAACTGTACTCCTCGGCGGTCCGCAGGTGTTCCATCATCAGCGGGACGTCGCGACCGAGGGAGTCGAGGCACTCGAGGTAGGTGCGATAGTCGAGGCGGCCGGTGCCGATGGGGGTTTCGGTGAGGTGGACGATGGCGTCGGTGAGGTTCATGGCCACGTCCTTGGCGTGGCAGGCGGCGATGTGGGGGCCGAGCTTGGCGAAGCAGTCGCGGATGACGGCGGCGGTGTCGTAGAAGCGGCGGGGGGAGTTGATCAGGTTGACGGGGTCGAGGTGGACGCCGAACTCCTTGCGGTCTATGGCCTTGATGAGGTCGAGATAGGCGTCGGCGCTGTCGGGGAGGGTCCACTGCATCATCTCGTAGGTGAACCTGGCGCGGCGGGGGCGCACGGCGTCAATGATAGCTCGGGCGATGACGACCGCGGCCTCGAACATCTCCTCGGTCACGTTGTCGGGATGTGCCCCGTGCCAGCTCTCGGGGTGGAAGGAGCCTGCGATGTCTACACAGCATTGGGCGCCCACGAGGTCGGCCACGCGGAGGCGGCGGATGGCGCGCTCGACGTTTGCCCGCGTCTCCTCGGGGTTCGGGCCGGCGAGGCGGATCCAGACGCCGGCTTCTGCGACCATGAGGCCATGGCGTGCAATGGCGACGCCGTACTGGCGGCAGCCCTGCTCATCATCGGGATTGAGGTCGGGGCAGTAGATGGCGCCGTAACCCAGGCTCCGACAGGCTGCGGCCACGGCATCGGGGTTTGCGGCATCTACGCCGAAGAGGGGGCCGCCGAAGCGGATCATCGCGTCGTCCTCCTTGACAGGGTAGGGGCCGGTCGCGGGAGGCATCGTAACGGCTCGAGAGAATTTTGTCAAATGGGGCGGAAAATTTGCTTGACAGAAGCAGTTACCGATCATAAAATACGGGTCTACGTACCAATTCCTTATGGCCATGGGATTGCGAGTAGTTCAATGGTTGGCTGCTGTTCGATGCAGGAGAATGCTTAGATGTCTCACAAACTGGATCGGCTCCAATTGATCCGCGAGCGACACCGGAAACTGATCCTCGAGCCTCGCAGCAAGGTGGAGTTCGAGTTCTTCGACGACTGGAACGAGGATTTCGACCTGACGGACGAGGCGCTGCTGGCGCGCGACCTGCGCGACCGCAGCGAGGAGGAGTGATCGAGCTGCTCCCGCGCGGCTGAGGCCGTGCTTCCCCCGCCTTGGAGTTCCCGCCGTGCCTTGTGGAAGGAAACGCCGCCGCCGCAAGATCGCCAAACACAAGCGCGACAAGCGTCGGCGCGCGGATCGTCACAAGAAGAAGCTGCGCTAGAGGGCGAGCCCGCCCGGGCGCCGTGTGCACCTCCTCCGGTCTGGTGGGCCTGAGCGAACATGCGCTGGCCTCCGGCCTGGTCCGGCCACGGGCCGGAGCGTGCCGACAGCCTCGCCGCGCACGTCAGGGGTTCGGCGACCGCCACGGCCCGTGGACGGTGCTGGGTGCATTGACTCCCGTGGATCGCGATGCTATAATTCCGGCGAGGGCAGGAGAGTGCGGCTGCGCGTCCTGCCCAGGGGGCTTTGCGCCGTGTCTCTTGAGGAGCGCCGGCCATGCGAAAGGCTCTGGTGTGTCTTCTTGGCCTCGTCGCCCTGGGGTGCCACGGCCTGTGGCGGCCGCTGAATCCGTACCCGCCCGCTTACCTCAGGGCTCTGGAGACCGCCCGCGCCGTGCTGTCGCGGCACTTCGTGGTCACCAACGTGGACCGCGCTCACGGGATCGTGGAGGCGTCGTCGGTCGTGCGCGCCAACCTGATCACCAAGTATCGCACGAAGGCGGTCGCGCGGGTGTTCCTGGTTGACCAGGACGCCTATGGCGCAGAGATCCGGGTGACGAACGAGTTGGAGGTCTCCGAGGTCTCGTCCCTCGGCGGCGCACAGCCGCCGCATGACTGGCGTGCCGTGGGCTTCGATCATCTGGCCGAGACGGCCCTGATGGCCGAATTGCAGGCCGAGTTCCAGGGTCAGACGATTGTGGCGAAGCCGCGGTCCTCTTACATCATGTTCCGCCCTGGGGCTGCGCTGCCGCTGGGGCAGCCGGGCCCGACGCAACCGAGCGTGCCCCCGCAGCCGGCGCCCGCGCCGGCGGCTGAGCCGCCGGCCAAGTCGAGCGCCGCGCCGGCGCCGCCGCGTGCGGAGGCGCTCTTCGCGCAGTATCTGGCCCTGGGCGACATGCAGTGGCAACGCAAGGACTTCGAGAAGGCGTTGATGGAGTATCAGCGGGCGGCGCTGGCCTGCCCGGGGAATCCCATCGGGCACCTGTCGCTGGCAGGCGTGTGGGCGGCGCTGCGTCGGTACGGCGCAGGGGCGGACGCGCTGCGGGCGGCCGCGGCGGCGGGTGGCGACCAGGCGCTGGATGCCAAGCAGGTGGGGCGTCTCCGCGGGCCGGAGGACGCGCTGGGCGAGCGCCTGCTCCTGCTCAAGGGCTGGTGCAAGCAGAGGCCGGAGGACCTCGACGGGCGGCTGCTGCTGGCCTATCACTACTGGCTGGCGGGCCGCACCGAGGAGGCTCGGGCGAGCCTCGGGGAGATCATCCAGGCCAGGCCCGAGGATGCCGGCGCGCGCTTCCTGGCGCGCCAGCTTGAGGGGGCTCGCATCTGAAGCCGTGCCGCGGGGAGGGCAGGGCGCCATTCAGCTCCTAACCTATGGGCTCCCAGGAACCAGCGGGCCCGGCATGGCCTCTCCATTGAATCGCTGAGGATGCAAGCCACGGACGCGCTTCCCGACGCCGAATCCCGCCGCGACGAGCGCGAGCAGATGGTCGAGCGGCAGCTCCGCGCCCGCGGCATCCGCGACCCCAGGGTGCTCCAGGCCTTTCGCGAGGTGCCGCGCCACTTCTTCGTGCCCCCCCAGCGCGCCGCCGAGGCCTACGAAGACTACCCGATTGACATCGGCCGGGGCCAGACCATCTCGCAGCCCTACATGGTGGCCCTCATGACCGAGCTGCTCGCTCTCCGCGGCAGCGAACGCGTGCTCGAGGTGGGCACCGGGTCCGGCTACCAGGCCGCGATCCTGGCGAAACTGTGCCCCGCCGTCTACACCGTGGAACGGCTGCCGGACCTCAGCCGACGCGCGCAGGCCCTCCTGGCGCAGCTTGGCCTGGCCCACGTGCACTGCCGCGTGGGCGATGGCACGCTGGGCTGGCCCGAGGAGGCGCCGTTCGACCGCATCATCGTCACCGCGGCGGGGCCGAGCGTCCCGGCGTCCCTCGAGGCGCAACTGGCGGAGGGGGGGCGGCTCGTGATGCCGACGGGCGGCCGGGGGACCCAGGAGCTGGTGGTCGTGGAGCGCCGCGGGGGCGCGCTGCGCCGCGAGACCCATGGGGGCTGCGTCTTCGTGCGGCTCATCGGCCGGGAGGGGTGGCCCGACTGACCGTGGGACGGGCCGCGGCCGCGGCTTCCGCCCTCTCGCCCGCGCGCTTGCGATTTTTTGACTTCCTTGTCGCGCCAGTGGTATAATCGCCCGGTCTGTTCATCCCGCGAAGGATTTGCGTTTGAGCCTTCCAGCGCAGGAGAGGCATGCGTGAGAAGTCTTGCCAGGATGGGGGCCGCCGGCCTGGCGGCCGCGGCGGTGTTCCTCGGCCTCTTGGGCAGCCGGCATTGCGACGCGGGGGCCGCGCCCGCGCGAGCCGAGCCGGCCGAACGGCTCGCGATCGCCTACGTGGAGCCGGCCACGCCGGTGGCGGGCAAGGAGGCCTGGATCGTCGTCTACGGCCGCGGCTTCAGCGAGGACGAGGCGAACGTGCAGGTGTTCGTCAACGACCTCAAGGCCCTTGAGGTGCGCGTGCCGGCCCCCGAGCGCCTCAAGGCCCGCCTGCCCGCCACCACCCAGCCCGGCTCGGCCTCGGTGACCGTGAAGAACCCCGACGGGGAGACGGCCACGCTGGCCGCCGCGGCCTACTTCCGGCCGAAGGAGGGCGGCGGCGGCTTCGGCGCCTTGATGGCGAACCTGCGGCACGACTGGCGCGTGTGCGTCGAGTGGTTCCGCCTCGGCGGCCTGGTCATGTACCCGCTTCTCGCCATCTCCTTCTTCACGGTGGCCTGGGCGGTCCACTGCCTCCTCGTGCTGCGCGCCTCGCAGGTGCTGCCGCAAGGCTTCATGGACGCCCTGGGCACCCACCTGTCGCAGGGCGACCTGCGCGGCGCGGCCGGCGCCTGCGAGAGGTCGGGCTCGGCCTTCGCCCGCGTGGTGCTGGCCGGCCTGCGGAAGGTCAAGGACGCGCCCGAGAAGGTCCGCGAGGCCATCGCCGCGGCCGGCTCGCGCGAGGTGGCCCACATGCACCAGAAGATCGGCTACCTGGCCAACATCGGCACCATCTGCCCCATGCTGGGCCTCCTCGGCACCGTGACCGGCATGGTCATGGGCTTCAACGTCATCGCCTCGGGCGAGGTGCGCCACTACCTGCTCGCCGCCGCCATCGCCCAGGCCCTGATCACCACCGTGGTGGGCCTGTGCATCGGCATCCCGGCCATGGTCGTCTACTACTACCTGCGGGCCAAGCTCCTGCGCCTCACCACGCAGATGGAACTCGTGGCCGACGACGTCGCGGGCACGATCATCGAGAAGGGGGAGGAAGCATGAACTTCCGCAAGGCCGACGAGCAGGACGCCGGCTTCCAGATGGCCCCCCTGATCGACATGGTCTTCATCCTGCTCGTCTACTACGTGCTCACCACGGCCATGGGCCAGCTCGAGCGGCAGATGGACCTCAGCCTGCCCACGGCCGAGAAGGGCGTGGTGCCGCGCCAGCGCACGCCCTACTTCATCAACGTGACCCGGCAGGGCGACGTGCTGATCAGCAACCGCTTGATGACCCAGGACGAACTGCTGACCTGGCTGAAAGACCTGCACGCCGCCTACGGCGCCTCGCCGCCCCCGGTCGTCATCCGGGCCGACCGCGACACCGCGTTCCAGCACTTTGTGCGGGTGCTGGACGCGTGCGCCGCGGCCGACATCCGCAACGTCGCCTACGCCAGCATCGAGGGGCCGAGGCGCAGCCCGTAGACCCGAAACCCGAAGCACGAAATCCGAAACAAGCACAAAGGCCAGAAACCCCGATGCCCCAAACACGCAGACGCCAGGAAACGACTTGTGATCTGGTGCTTGGAGCTCTGGATCTGTGTCGGATCTCGGATTCCGGATTTCGGGCTTTCCGCACGGCCGTCATCCTCCTCGCGCTCTCCGCGGCGGCGCTCGGCGGCGAGCGCGCCGCGGAGCCGGCCGACCTCCAGTTCGACTTCGTCGAGGGCCTCTTCCGCGACAAGCTGCGCAAGCAGTGCATCGCCGAGGGCGACAAGTTCCTCAAAGCCTACCCCAACGACCCGCGCGCGGGCCGCGTGTGGTTCTACCTCGGCGAATGCCACTACGAGGACAAGCGCTACGACGCCGCGCTGCCCGCCTACGAGGCCGCGGTGAAGGACCCCACGCTCACCATGCGCCCCGTCGCCCTCTACCGCATCGGCGACTGCCGCTTCCGCCTCAACGACATGGCTGGCGCGATCCCGCCGTTGCGCCAGTTCCTCGCCACCGACCTCACCGTGCCCGACCACCGCCGCTTCGTCGTGCACGCCAGGTATGCCGTCGGCCGCGCAGAGTTCGCCCTTGGCCGCTTCGCCGAGGCCCTGCCGCTCTTCGAACAGGTGCTCGCCGACCCCTCGCCCGAGAACACCTACAAGGCCTACGTGCTGCTGCCCATCGGCGACTGCCTTGTGGCCCTCGGCAAGGCCGACGACGCGCTGGGCCGCTACCGCGAGCTGGCCGACTTCCTGGAGGCCGCGCTCAAGGCCAAGCCCGACGGGCCCGACGCCAAGGCCCAGACCGACCTGCTGGCCCGCGTGCGCACCAAGATCGCCAGCCTCCTCCTCACCCAGAAGAAGCACGCCGAGGCCCTGGCCCTGCTGGGGCAGGTGGACCCGGCCGGCCCGCTGGGCGCCGAGGTGCTCTACGGCCGCGCCCAGGCCCTCTTCTTCCTCCAGCGCTACCAGGAGGCCCTGGTGCCCGCCCTGGAATACCTCCAGCGCTTCCCCCAGGGCGACTTCCTGGTGAGCACGCTCTACATCGCCGGCGAGTGCGCCTACCGCGCCGGACGGTTCCCCGAGGCCGAGGCCCACTTCGCCGCCCTGCTCGCCGCCGACAAGAGCGGCAAGGACCCCGCGCGCGAGCCCGCCGCCTTCGGGCGCGCCGCCGCGGCCTATCGCCAGGGCCAGCCCCGCGCCAAGGAGGCCGCCGCCGCCGCCGAAGCCTTCCTCAAGGAGTTTCCCCAGAGCAAGTACGCCGCCGAGGTGCTCTACTTCCAGGCCGAAGCCGCCTTCTGGCTCGGAGCGCACGCCGAGGCCCTCGACCGCTACGCCAAGGTGCCCCCCAACGGCCCCAACGCCGAGGGCGTGTGCCACCAGATCGCCGTGTGCCTCGACCTCCTCCAGCGCTTCGACCAGGCCGCCGCCGCCTACGAGACCTATCTCAAGCAGTACCCCAACGGCGCACACGTCAAGGGCGCCCTCGACCGCGCCGCCCGCCTCTACGGCCAGCTCAACCAGTATGCCAAGGCCATCGAACTCTACGGCGAATACTACAAGCGCTTCGCCGCCACCGACCCCAAGACCGCCGAGGAGTTCCTCTACCGCAAGGGCGCCTGCGAGTACGAGATCAAGCAATACGACGCGATGTTCGCCACCTTCAACACCTACTTCGAGCGCTTCCGCGACGGCGTGCACAAGGGCGACGTGCTCTACTTCCTCGCCTGGTACTACGGCGAGGTCAAGCAGCAGTACGACGCCGCCGTGCCGCTCTACGAGCTGTGCGCCAACATCCCCGGCGCCTACCAGAAGCGCGCGCTCCGCCTCCTCGCCCACAGCTACGCCAAGCTCGGCAAGACCCGCCTCGCCGCCAAGGAGCAGAAGGAAGCCAACGAGTTCTTCGCCAAGGCCGCCGACGCCTTCCTCCAGCTCATCCGCAACAACCCCGACCTGCTCACCGACGCCACCGAGTACCTCTGGACCGCCGAGGTCTTCCGCGAGCAACGCCGGCCCGCCGAGGCCATCGAGACCTTCGAGGCCCTCGTCAAGCGCTTCCCCGGCGAGGCCAAGCCCTACGTCGTCTACTGGCTCGGCGAGCTGTCGCTCAACCTCCCCAAGCCCGACCACGAGCGCGCGAAAACCTACTTCAAGGCGTTCATCGAGAAATTCCCCGACCACGAGCTCCTCATCTGGGCGAAGTTCGGCCTCGCCGAAACCCTGCGCGCCGTCGGCGACAACGACGGCGCCTGGCAGTACTACCAGCAGGTCGAGCAACTCGCCCCCAACGCCGTCGGCGACCCCGCCGTCCGCGACGCCCTGATCCTCAAGTGCCAGCTCCAGATGGGCCGCATGGCCTTCGACAAGAAGGACTGGGAGTTCGCCCAACGCTACCTGCTCCGCGTGGCCATGCTGGCCACCGGCCCCGACGCCGCCGCCGAGGCCGCCGAGGCGCGCTACAAGGCCGGCGTCGCCTCGTTCCAGCTCAAGCAGCCCGACTCCGCCGTCGCCGTCTGGACACGGCTCCTCGAACGCCACCCGAAGTCGGAGTGGACCGAGCGCCTGGTGAAGGAGCTCGACGGCTTCGGCCTGCGTGTGACCGCCGACGGCAAGGGCCTCGAGAAGAAGCCCTAGCCGCGCGAAGGGAGTGGCCCCGTGGCCGCCGCGAAAACCGCCCGAACCCGCAAAGACGACGTGAGCCGCTGGGTGCTCACCTCGCTCGCCGTCTCGCTCCTGTGCCACCTGGCGCTCATCCGCTTCGTCGGCAGCATTCGCCTCTTCGACGTCGAGGAGTTCTCCGCCTCCGTCCTCAAGTGGTTCCACGTCGTGGACCTGCCAGAACCCCAGTCCGTCCCCGTCGCCACCTCGACCACCGAGGCCCCCGCCAAGGGGGGCGCCCCTGTGCCGGTCAAGGCCTACGAGGTGCCCCTCTTCGACCCCAAACAGCGCATCCCCGGCCCCTCGTTCCCCAACGAGAAGGACCTCTCGACCCTCGAGCACACGCCCACCCCCTCGCGCACGCCCGACACCGAGCACGCCGTCATCCACCGCACCGGCCCGCCCAAGGTCGAGCAGACCAATACGGCGATCGGCGAAGTCGCCCCCGTTCGCACGGTGGCCATGGCCGACGTCGCGCCCGCCGGCACGGGCACGCGCGGCGTGCTGCACGGCTCGCCCGGCCTGCCGGCCCCGCCGCCCGCCCAACTCCACCTCCGCGAGGTGAGCGCCCCGAAGCCCGCCACCGACACCCATGCCGGGCCCCTCGCCCCGCCCACCATCAACCCCAGCGCCACCGCGGTGGTCACCGGCGTCACCGCGCCGCAGGGCATCGTCATCCCCCTCGAGGACAAACTCGCGCGCCGCGACGTCGGCACCTCGCCCGTCATCCTCTTCCCCAGCGCCGGCCCCGAGGACGAGGAGGTGCCCGTCTACGCCCTCCGCGACGAAGTCAAGATCAAGATGGACCTCTACGCGCGCCCGGGCGAGGAGCGCCAGTACTTCCGCCTCGAGATCGCCGTGGCCCGGCCCGACAAGCTGCCGGTGATCCCGAAGGACGTGGTGTTCATCTGCGACGTGTCGCTGAGCATCCAGCGTGCCGAAGTGGTCGCCACCCGCGAGGCCCTGGGGCGCTACCTCGCCGCCCTGCGCTCCACCGACCGCTTCAACGTCATCCTCTTCAGCGAGGAGCCGCGCAAGCTCTTTCCCGACTTTGCGGATCCGACCCCCGAACGCATCCAGGCCGCGCTGGCCTTCGTAGACCGCATCCCCGGGCAAGTGCGCACCGACGTCTACCGCGTCCTCAACGCCGTGGTCCGCGACGTCGCCGAGCAGGCCGTGCGCAACCGCCCGACCAACATCTTCTTCATCAGCGACGGCCGCTCGACCCTGGGCATCCGCGATGCCCGCCGCATCGTCAACGAGATCAGCTCCTACGCGCGCCCCACCTTCGCCATCCTGCCCTTCGACGCCGGCCCCGGCGGCAACCGCTACCTGCTCGACCTCCTGGCCTACCGCTCGCGCGGCGAGGCCACGTTCACCGACGACGTGCAGGCGGCGGCCAAGCCCCTCGGCGAACTCTTCCACGCCTACGACAAGCCCATGCTCATGCAACTGCGCGTCACCTACACCAACCTCGATGTGGAGGAGACCTACCCCGCCTTCCTCCCCAACCTCTACGCCGACAAGCCCATCGTCCTCTACGGCCGCTGCAAACCTGGCCAGAACGTCACCATCCAGATCGAAGGCAGAATCCCCTACGCCGGGCGCACGCTTCAGTTCAGCCACACCCCCGGCGCCCCTGACCCCAAGCGCGCCGACATCGCCCACGAATGGGCGCGGCAGAAAATCCATCACATCGTTGCCGACATGGCCCGCGGCGGCGAAACATCCGCCCAACGGGCAGAGATCGAGCGTATCGGCCGCGAATACGGCGTTCGCACCCCGTACGACCGCTAGCGCGCCGCACAGGTGAGAGGCCCGCGTGAAGATCGCCCACGTTGTCCCCATCCTCCTCTCGGTCGTCTTGCCCGGCACCGGCCACATCGCCATCGGCAAGACCCTCAAGGGACTCCTGATCTTCTTCTGCTTCGGATTCGCCGTGGATGGCTGGGTCTACAGCCAGGCGGCCCGCGTGCTGCCCCCCGAGCACAGCGTCCTGAGCATCCCGGCCCTCCGCCGCGGCTCCATCGCCCTGGGCGCGCTCCTCTGGGCCTTCGCGACGTTCGACATGGCGCGTCTCGCCCTCCGACGCCGCAGGCTGCTTGCCAAGGCCGATGTGGCCGATGGCCATATTCGCGACGCGCTCGTGGCGCATCTCCGCAACGACTCCGAGGCCGCGCTCCAGGAGCTTCGCGCCGCACGCCGCATCAACGACCAGGACCCCGATGCCTTCTTCCACCTGGGCGTCCTCTACGCCAGCCGGGGCGAGCGCAAGAAGGCCCGCAAAGCCCTCCTGCGGTGTATCCGGTATGACCACGAAGGCAAGTGGGACACCCACGCTCAGCAGCAGCTCCGCGCCCTCGAGGCCCCGGCGCCACGCTCCAGCGCCCGGGCCCCGGCGGCCAGAGAGGAGGGCAGTGGATGACGCTCCGCCTGCGCGCCGTCAACCTCGGGCTGGCGGTCCTTCTCATTCTCGTCATGGGCACGCAGCTTGGGCTGAGCCTCCCCCTCGGCAAGCTCGCCCTGCCGATCACCCTGGCCGATGTGGTCCTGGCCGCCTCGGCGCTGGGAGTGGCCCTGGAACTCGTTGCCCGCCGGCTGCGCAAGGCCAAGCTGCCCCCGCTCCAAGGGTTCGTGCTGGCGGCCGTGGCGTGCGTGGCCCTGGCGCGCTCGGCCAGCAAGCCCGAGGCCGCGAAGGAGGTGCTCCAAGTCGTCGAGTACTTCCTCGTCGCCTTCGCCGTGTTCCTGAACGTGGCCGAGAGGGGCGACCTGAAGCGGCTTCTCATCGCCTTCACGGTCGCCGTCGCGTGCGTGGTGCTCTGGGCGGCATGGCACTATGCCACGTGCGCATCGGCGCTCGACGTTCGCGCCGGCTTCCGCAACCGCAACGCACTCGGCGCGTTTCTGGCCTTGTCGCTCCCCGTGCTCTATGGCCTGGCGCTGCATGCCCGCGGCTGGAGCCTTCGGCTCCTCCTCCTGGCCATCGTGGCCGCCGGGCTCCTCGTCAACCTGTCCGGCGGCGCGGTGCTGGCTACCGTCCTTGTTCTCGGCCTGCTCAGCGCGCTCCACGCCCGCCGGACGGCGTGGGTTTTCCTCGGGGTGGTTGGTCTCGTGCTCCTGGGCGCGCCGCGCCTCCTGCCGCGGCCCTATCACACGGACGCCCTGTTCAGTTCCGTGGCGCCGTTCGTGAGCGACAACTTCCTGCTCGGCGACCGGGCCCTGGCGGCCCGGGCGGCCGAGCTTCACGCCCGCGCGCACGAGGTGATGGCCGCCGACCCCACCGCCGCGCCGCCGCGTGATCTGTTCGATGCCCGCTACCTCATGGAGTTCCTCCAGCGGCGGCGCGGCGGCGAGCGCCGCCTCACCGCCGAGCAGCGCGCCCTGTACTTCGAGCTCCTGGCCGAAACGGCCGAGGCGGCCAAGCGGTTCCCCGGGGCCGGGCGCGACTCCGCTTTCGCCGAGAACCGCGTCGCCATGCGCTACCAGCGCTGGCAGGCCGCCCTCGCCTGCTCGCGCCAGCTCTGGGACGGCCTGGGCAGTTCCCTCTTCGGGCTCGGCTACACGGACTATCACGCGGTCATCGAGCCCTTCCGGCCGCAGGCCAAGCTCCAGTACTTCAGCAACGTGCCCGAGGTCTACAACGTGGCGACCAGCGAGCCGTTCACCCACGACGCCTGGCTGAAGGCCCTGGTTCAGACGGGCCTCGTCGGCCTGCTGGCCCTCGCCTGGCTCGTCGTGGAGTTCCTCAGCCGCGCCCTGCGGCTCCAGGCCGCCGCCCACAGCGAGCTCATGCTCGGCGTGGGCCTCGGCGCCGCCGGCGGCATCCTCGGCTTCGCTCTCGCCGGCATCTTCACCGAGACCGTCTCGCAGGGCCTCGCCGTCCCCTTCGTCTTCGTCTGCGCACTCGTCGCCATCGGCGAACGAATCGTCTTCGGCCAGAACGGGGCCAGAGTCGAACAGATTGCGTCGCGCGAGTACTGAGCGGCGGCGGCCCGCCGCTCGCACCCGAACCCCAGGAGAGAACACGCCGCTATGGTGAGAGTAGGCATTCTGGGCGCCACCGGCGCCGTGGGCGAGGCCCTCCTCCGCATCCTCCTCGGCCATCCGCAAGCCCGCCTGGCCTTCCTGGGCTCGGACCACGCCGCCGGCACGCGCGTGGACGCCGCGCTCCCCGTCCTGCGCGGGCAGACGGACGCCCTTCTGCGCAAACCCGACCTCGACGGCTACGCGGCCGAGACCGACGTCGTGTTCCTGGCCAAGAAGGGCGCCGACTCGCTCGAGTGGGCGCCCAGGCTCCTCGCCGCAGGCTGCAAGGTGATTGACTGCGGCGGCGAGTTCCGCTTCCGCGACGCCGCCGTCTACGAGCGCTTCTACGGCACCAGGCACACCTGCCCCGAACTGCTCGCCGAGGCCGCCTTCGGCCTGCCCGAACTCTACCGCGACAAGATCAAGGCCGCCCGCATCGTGGCCACGCCCGGCTGCTACCCCGCCAGCGCGATTCTGCCCCTCGCCCCGCTGCTGGCCGAGGGCCTCGTCTCGCCCAGGGGCATCATGGTGGACTCCTATTCGGGCCTCTCCGGCGCCGGCAAGACGTATAGCGACAAGGCCCGCAACCTCTTCGTCAACTGCGACGAGAACTGCCGCGCCTACAGCCCGCTCACCCACCGCCACGCCCCCGAGATCGAGCAGGAGCTGTCCCTCGCTGCCGGCGCCCCGGCCACGGCCCTCTTCGTGCCGCACCTGCTGCCCGTGGACCGCGGCATCCTCACCGCCATCTTCGCCGACCTCGCCCGCCCCGCGGCCACGGCCGACGTCGTCGCCGTCTGGCGCCGCCGCTATGCCGCCGAGCCCTTCCTCCGCGTCTTCGACAAGCTCGACGACGTGGAGCTGGCCAACGTGCACCGCACCAACTACTGCGACTTCGCGGCCATCGTGGACCCGCGGACCGGCAAGGTCGTCATCTCCTCCGCCCTCGACAACGTCATCAAGGGCGCCTGCGGCCTCGCCGTGCAGTGCATGAACCTCATGTTCGGCATCCCCGAGACCACGGGGCTCCTGCACCGCTGCGTGTGACGCGCGCGGGGAGAGGCGGAGGCCCGCCATGCACTCCCACGACCACGACGCCGAAGGCCCCGAGCACAGCCACGGCCACTCGCACGTCCACAAGGGCCTCGAGCGCCGCCGCCTGCTCGCCTCGCTGGCCCTCACCAGCGTGATGATGCTCTTCGAACTCGTCGGCGGGCTGCTGTCGAACAGCCTGGCCCTCGTGAGCGACGCGGGCCACATGGCCACGCACTTCGTGGCCCTCGCCATCACCTTCTTCGCGATCCGCATCGCCGCCATGCCCGCTCCTGCCGAGCGCAGCTACGGCTTCTACCGGATGGAGATCCTGGCCGCCTTCGTGAACGGCGTGGTCCTTCTGGGCGCATCGGCCTACATCCTCTACGAGGCGGTGGAGCGGCTCATCGAGCCCCGCCCCATCGCCACCCTCGAGATGCTCGTCATCGCGGTAGCCGGCCTCGCCGTGAACCTGGCCTCCGTGCTCCTCCTCGCCGGCGTGGGCAAGCACGACCTCAATGTCAAGAGCGCCTTCTTCCACATGCTCGGCGACACGCTCTCGTCGGTGGCCGTGGTGGGCGGCGCCATCGTGATCTACTACACGGGCTGGCTGCGCCTCGACCCGGCGCTCAGCGCTCTCATCGCCGTCCTCATCGCCGTCTGGTCGCTCCAGCTCCTCCGCGACTCGGCCAACGTGCTCCTCGAGGCCACGCCCAGGCAGGTCAGCATCCCCGCGCTCATCGAGGCCCTCAGGCACGCGGCCCCCGAGGTCCGCGACTTGCACGATCTCCACGTGTGGGAGATCACCTCGGGCATGTACGCCATGACCGCCCACGTGAACGTGGGCCCGGAGCTCACGGTGGGGCAGCTTGAGCAGGTGCGCGAAAAGCTGGAGGCCTGCGGCCGCGAACGCTTCCGGATCGGCCACATGATCTTCCAGTTCGAAAGCGCCGATGTCGCTTGCGCGCACATCACGGTGCCCTTCGGCCAACACCACGAGCCAGGGCACGAGAGCCTGTGAACTCGGACGGAGACGAGCCATGTCCCGCACGCCCCGCGTGGTCGTCGTCGGAAGCTCGAACACCGACATGGTCATCCGCTCGCCGCGCCTGCCGCGGCCGGGCGAGTCGGTGGTCGCAGGGCAATTCTACATGGCCGCGGGCGGCAAGGGCGCCAACCAGGCGGTCGCCGCGGCCCGGGCGGGGGCCGCCGTGACGCTGATCGCCAGGCTCGGCCGCGACGTGTTCGGCGACGAGGCCATCGCCGGCTTCCGCCGCGAGGGGATCGAATGCCGCTGGATCGCCCGCGACGCGAGGGCCCCGTCGGGCATCGCCCTCATCCTCGTGGCCGAGGATGGCGAGAACCTGATCTCGGTGGCCCTCGGCGCCAACCTGCGGCTCGCACCGGCCGAAGTCGAGCGGGCGGCGCCCGCCATCGCGCGGGCCGGCGCGCTCGTGGTCCAGCTCGAGGTGCCGCTGCCGGCCGTGCGCCGCGCCGTGGCGCTCGCGCGACGCCACCGCGTGCCCGTGGTCTTCAACCCTGCCCCCGCGCCGCGCGCGCCGCTGCCCGCGGCGCTCCTGCGCCAGATTGACTACCTGGTGCTGAACGAGACGGAGCTGGAGGTGATCGCCGGCCGCTCCGACTTCACGGCGGCCCGCGGCCTGCTCGACGCGGGCGTGGGCCACGTGATCCTCACGCGAGGCAAGCAGGGCGCTGCCGTGCTCGACGGCACGCCCCACCCCAAACAGATCCCCGGGCGCAAGGTGAGGGCCGTGGACGCCGTGGGCGCGGGCGACGCGTTCGTGGGCACCCTGGCGGCGTTCATCGCCGAGGGCCGGCCGCTCGACGAAGCGCTGCACCTTGCCAACGCCGCGGCGGCCCTCTCGGTCACCCGCAAAGGCGCGCAGCCCTCGATGCCCACGCGCCGCGAGATTCTCAGCTTCGCTCGCCGTCCGCGCCCGTGAGCGGGAACTCGCGCCGCACAAGCTCGAGCGCCTCGTCCCGCGTGGCGATCTCTCCCTCCAACTGCGCGTCCTCGACCCGTGCGAGCATGGCGGCGAAGGGCGGGCCTGGCCTGTAGCCGAGGGCGATGAGGTCGTGGCCCGTGACTAGGCGGGGCGGACGGATCACGTCCTCCGGAAGGCTGGCGAGCTTCTCCTTGCAGAACTCGTAGTTCTTCAGGCTTCCGTGGCTGGCCACGCAATCCGCCCGGTGCAGTTCCAGCCCTTCGGCGAAGTGGGGCGAGCGCAGAAAGCGCTTGAGCGTGCTCGGCCGCATGTCGCGCACGGCCATGAATCGCATGTGATCGAGCACCAGGGCCGCAATGGCCTCGGTCTGCTCGGCCGGGAAGCGCAGCCGTTCGCAGATCTCCCGGGTCATCTGCGCCCCGGCCTTGTCGTGCAGGTTGAAGCGGATGCGGTCGCTCTCCACCTGGGTCACGGGCTTGCCCACGTCGTGCAGCAGCGTGGCAAAGGCGAGGGTGAGGCTCGGGTTCTCCAGCGCGTCGAGGCACAGGCGCGTGTGAGCGAACACGTCGCCTTCGGGGTGGAACTCGGGCGGCTGTTGGCACCCGACCATGGCCTCGACCTCGGGCAGCACGTGCGCCAGGAGGCCCGTCGCCTGTAGCAGTTCGAGTGCGGCGCCGCGGTTCGGGCCGGTGAGGATGCGCGTCAACTCCTCGCCGATGCGCTCGGCGCTCACGCGGCGGATCTCCCCGGCGTGCCGCCGCACCGCAGCGGCCGTGGCCTCGTCCAGGCGGTAGGCATAGCGGGCCGTGAAGCGCACGGCCCGGAGCAGGCGAAGCGAGTCCTCGCGGAACCGGGCGTCCGGGTCGCCGATGGCCCGCACCACGCCCTCCGCGAGATCGCGGCGGCCGCCCACGAAGTCCAGAACCTCGTCCTTCAGCGGGTCGTAGAAGAGGCCGTTGATCGTGAAGTCACGGCGGAGCGCGTCCTCGCGTGCCGCGGCGGGCCGCACGGCGTCGGGGCGGCGGCCGTCCGAGTAGCCCAGGTCGGCCCGGAACTGGGCCACCTCGAACTGGTCCTCGCCGTCCACCACCACGACCACGCCGAACTGCGCGCCGACCGGCACGGTGCGCTCGAAGAGGGCCTGGACCCGGGCCGGCGTCGCGTCGGTGGCGATGTCGTAGTCGTGCGGCTCCTCGCCCCGGAGCATGTCACGCACGCAGCCGCCGGCGAAGAGGGCCTGATGGCCGGCGTCGGCGAGACGCCGCACGATGCGGTCGGCCTTCTGTCTCAGGGGGGCGCTCACGCGGGCCTCGCTTGCGGGGATGGCTCCCTATGGGCCGGGCTCGTCGGGCGAAAAGTAGCGCCGCACCGCCGTGCGATAGAGCCAGGGGATATCGTCGGCTCGCGTGGCGGCCTCGGCGGCGGGCCGGGCGGCGACGAGGCGACTCTCGACCTTCACCGCCTCGCGGGGCGGGGGCGCAGCCTCCTGCGGGCGCACGAGGTCGGGCGCGCGCTCCGCAGACCCGCCGCCTTCCCTCCTGTCGCTGCCCTTGGCGGTGGGGCTGGTGCCGCCGCGGCTGCCCGCGGCCAGGGCGCGCTCCCAGCCCTCGAGGATGCGCGCGGCGCCCGCCAGCAGGTCGCGCTCGTTCTCCAGCCTGGCGCGGTCCGCGGGCGCGGCGGGCGAAGCCAGGGCGGCGTCGTTCGAGGCTCTCGCCTGGGCGAGGGAGCCGGCGGCCTTGGACGCCTCGCGCCGCGCCTCGGCCGCGGTCGGCTCTCCAGCCTCCAGGCCGGCGAGGGTCCGGTCGAGTTGGTCGAGCACCTGGGTCGGTTGGTTGAGGCCCTGGGCGCGCCCGGCGGCCGCCAGACGTGCCAGACTCGCCCTGGCCGCCTCGGTCGCACGGCGCACGTCTGCGCGTTCCGCGGCGCGGGCGGCGCGTTGCGCACCCCAGCCAAAGAGGTCGGCCTGCGGCGCCAGCGCAGCGGCCAGCAGAACGAGGGCCAGCACGGCCAGCAGTCGCACGCTGCGGGGCAGACGCAGGGGAAGGGCGTGGCTCAGGTCCACGGTCGCGATGTGCCGCGCGGCGTCGGCGCGCACAAGGTCGGCCATGGGGCCGACAGGCGCGGCCAGCGCCGTCGAGAGGCGCTCGGCGAGGTGGAACCGCTCATCGGCGCGCAGGGCGGCCTCGTGGAGGCTCGGCCACCGCGCCAGGCCCGCCGCCAGTGCGCCCAGGCCGGAGGCCAGGAGGGGCACCGCGACGAGCAGGCCCGGATTCGCGCCCAGCGACGCGAGGCGCTCGGCGAGCAGCGCCGCCGCCGCCGCGCCCGCGCCCAGGCACAGCCAGAGGCCCGCCGCGTCGAGCAGCGCCTGGGCGCCAAGACGGGCCGCCACCTTGCCGGCGAACGCGCGCACGGACTCCATGCCTCTCCTCCGGCCTCCCCCACCGGTCATTATACGGCGGTTCTCCCAGGGATTCAACGAGCAGGCTCGGAGCCTAGGGCTGGCGGCGAGAGCGCCAGCGGCGGAGGAATGCCTGATAGTCGTCGGGCGTGTCAATGCCCTTGGGCTGATAGGAGGTGATGCCGACGATGATCCGGTGCCCGTGTTCGAGGGCGCGAAGCTGCTCGAGGCTCTCGTGCGTCTCGAGCGGAGAGGGAGGCAGGCTGGCGAAGCGGAAGAGGAAGTCGCGGCGATAGGCGTAGAGGCCGATATGGCCGAGATAGGTGTGGGGGTCGCCGGGCGGCACCTCGGGGTAGCTCTTCGAGGCCGGGAGCAGCGCCCGCGAGAAGTAGAGCGCGTAGCCCTGCGTGTCGAGCACGACCTTGACGAGGTTGGGATTTCGCAGGTGATCCGGCTCGGCGATGGGCGCGGCGAGGGTGGACATGTCGGCCCCCGGGTGGCGCTCGAGGAGGGCCACGGCGAGGTCAATGGCGTCGGGCTCGATCTCCGGCTCGTCGCCCTGGACGTTCACGATGATGTCGGCTTCGACGTGGCGCGCCGCTTCGGCAATGCGGTCGGTGCCCGAGCGGTGGCCCGGAGAGGTCATCAGCGCCCTGCCGCCGAACGACTCGACCGCGGCGCGAATGCGCTCGTCGTCGGTCGCCACCACCACGTCGTCCACGCACGGGGCCAGCGAGACCTGCTCGTAGACGTGTTGGATGAGGAACCTGCCGGTCTCGCGCAGGAGCGGCTTGCCGGGCAGGCGCGTGGACGGGTAGCGGGCGGGAATGGCGACGACGACCTTAGCCACTAGCGTGCCTCCGATCTCTCGATGCAGCGGGCGTAGAAGCCCAGGAGCCGGTCCGTGGTGGCCTCGAGCGAGTAGCGTTCGCTCACCATGCGGTAGGCGGCGTTGACGAGGGCCTGGGCCAGCTCGGGTTCGCGGAGGAGGCGGATGACCTTCTCGGCGAGGGTGGCGGGGTCCTTCTTCGGGGCCAGCAGGCCCGTCTCGCCGTCGCTGATGAGGCTGCACGCGGGCCCGGCGCCCGTGGCCACCACCGGCTTGCGGCAGGCCATCGCCTCCAGGACGTCGAGCCCGAGGCCCTCGCGCACCGCCGGGATCACGCAAACGTCCAACACCGCGATCATGCGGCGGTAGTCGGGCACGGATTCGGCCACGGTGACCCACTTGTCAATCCGCAGCTCGTGGATCAGACGCCGCAGGCGGAGGAGCTCGGGCCCGTTGCCGGCCAGGAGGAACTGGGCCTCGGAGCCCCGGTCGAGGATCTCCTTCGCCGCCCGGACGAAGTACTCGCAACCGCGCTCGGGCGTCAATGGGCCGACCGTGCCGACGACGGGGATGGCCGTGCGATCGTGCGTGGCCTGGTAGCGCTCGTACTCTCCGAGCGCGATGCCGATGGGGATCACGGCGATCGCATCCTTGGGGATGCGCGCCTGGTTGACGAGCTCCTCGCGCAGTTCCTCGCCCACGGCCATGATGGAGCCGCGCCTCCAGTCGCCGGGCAGCCGCGCCCGGTGGCGGTGCGGCGCGAACGTGGTCACGGTGAGGACGTAGGGCTTGTCCGCCAGGGCGGCCAGGCGGGCCGCCCAGCGCGCCATCGGCCGCCCGAAGAAGTGCAACAGGTCGGGCGCGAAACGCGCCACGTCGTCCAGCAGCGCCCGCGGCGCCAGAAGGGGCGGCCTGGGATTCGCCAGCCGGCCCATCACCACGGTGGCGATGCCGCTCTGCCGGAACCCCCCGACAAGCGGGCCGCCCCCGCAGGCCATGGCCACCTGGGTGCCGCGCCGCCGAAGCTCGCTGGCCAGGCGCAGCACGCTGTGGCAGGTGCTGTCGTCGCCCACCCCTGCGGCGACGAAGAACACCTTGCCCACCTTGGGCGGCCGCGCGCCGTTCGACGCGGGGCCGCCGTTGCCTGGGACAGGCGTGTGGCTCACGCGCATTTCCTGGAGCCCGAAGCCCTCACTTGGCCTTCGCCGCTGGCTTCTCGCCGAACACCTGGGCGCTGTAGATGAGCACGCTCGTCTCGGGGTCGCGCCACATGGCCGACAGCATGCCCGCCTTGCGGCAGCAGGCCGAGAGCATCTCTTCCTTCGTCTTGAAGTGCTCGGCCACCTGAGGCAGGAACGTGGCCTGCTGCCAGCCGCGGCGCACGATGATCCCGTGCTTGCCGAACTCCCAGCCCAGCGGGTCCTTGATCGGCTTCTCGGGCATCAGGACCGAGATCTCAATCTCGATGTCCTTCACCTCGGCGGGCTGGACAGGCTGGAAGCGCGGGTCGTGCAGCGCCGACTGCTGGGTCTGGACCGCCACGGTCTCGTAGAGCGGGGTCTCGGGGCGGAAGTTGCCGATGCAGCCGCGGAGCTGGCCGTCCTTGTTGAGCGTCACGAACACGCCGTTGCGGCCCTGGAGCTCGGCATCGTCGAGCTTGGTCTCCGGGAGGTCCTTTCCGGCGGTCACGGCCTCCAGGGCCTTGCGGGCGATCTCGAGGAGCTTCTTCTGGCCCGCCTCGCTGATCTGGACGTCGAGCGGCCCGACGGTCGGCTTCGCGGCGGGGGGCTCGCCCCACTGGCCGGGCGCGGTGAAGACGATGGCGCCGTAGCTCACCGAGTGGCGATAGTCGTTGGCCTCGTCGCCCGAGGCGTAGTAGCTCACGAGCTGTCCCGTCGCCCTGTCGGGCAGAAGCTGAAGCAGCACACGGATGGGGCAACGGCCGCAGATGGTGGCCCCTGTGCGGGCGAGGTACTTGGCGAAGCCCGGCCCGTCGCGCCGCAGGATCAGGTCAATGGCTCCCTTGTCGAGCTTCTCGATGTTCTCGCGCACCTTGTCCTCGAAGGGGGCGAAGCCGAAGTTCCGGCCGTAGTGCGTGAAGTCGCTGCTCGCCACCACCAGGGTGTCCTGGTCCATCACCTTGCGGAGCAGGGTGGCCATGGCGGCATAGTCGTCGTCGGCCAGATCGCCCAGCACGATCGGCACGAGCTGGAAGGTGCCGAGGGCCTCCTGGAGGAAGGGCAGGTGCACCTCGAGCGAGTGCTCCATCCGCTGGGCCGAGGGGTGCTCGCCGAACAGCTCGCTCTCGCGGAGGGTGGCGCAGGCCGCCTTGTCCACCGGCACGTTGCCCAGGGGGGTGCGGTAGGCGTCCACGCTCAGAATCGAGCCGCCGCGGAAGGGCATGCCGCGGTGGTTCACGGCCAGCACGATGACGCGCTTGTAGGGCTGGCCCTTCACGGTGGCGTAGGCTACCCCCGCGCAGCGGCCCGAGTAGTCGTAGCCCGCATGGGGCGCGATCAGGGCGATCGGTTTGCCCTCGACCTTGGCTTTGCCGGCTCCCGCCTCGAGGAAGGCGGCCACCTGCTTCTTCAGCGCGCTGGCCTCGGCGGGGTAGAACTGCCCGGCCACGGCAGGCTCGCGCACGGGGGCCTCCTCGGCGGCGGTGCTCTCGCCGACCACCAGCATTGCGAGGCAAAGGAGCAGGATCGCCGCGGCGGAATCCAGCAGCCAGACCATTGTGGTTTCCCCCTACTGCGTGGTTCGGAACTGCCCGTTCCTCTCCATTCTACCGCGCGGAGTCCACACGGATCAAGCCCGCTGGGCTGAAGAGGGGCCGCTCTCGCACGGGGGAGGCTGGAGAGGCGCCCGTTTGCGGGCGGCGACCAGGCGCTCGACGGCCTCGAGGAGGCGGGCGGCGATGGCGTCCTTGGGCGCCTCCTCGAGGGTCTCCCCGGAGCCGTCCGGGTAGAGGAGGCGCACGGTCGAGCGCTCCGCCGCGATGGCTTGCGGCGAGTTGGCAACGATCAGGTCGAGGCCCTTGGCCCGGAGCTTCTCGCGGGCGTTCCGCTCGAGGTCGTGGGCCTCGAGGGCGAAGCCCACGAGCACCTGCCCGGTTCGGAGGCGGGCCAGCTCGCGCAGGATGTCAGGCGTCGGCTCCAGGCGGAGCGTGCGGGGTGCGTGGGCCTTCTTGATCTTGCCCGCCGCGCGTTCGGCGGGGCGGAAATCCGCCGGCGCGGCGGCCATGAGCACGGCGTCGGCCGCGGGCAGCAGGCGGACGCAGGCTTCGAGCATCTCGGCGGCGGTGGTGACGCGGCAGATGTCGCAGGGGGGAGGGGGGACCTCGAGCGGGCCGCACACGAGGGCCACCTGGTGGCCGCGCGCGAGGGCCGCGCGCGCGATGGCGCAGCCCATGCGGCCGCTGGAGGCGTTGCTGAGGAAGCGCACGTCGTCGAGGTACTCGCGGGTGGGGCCGGCGGTGACGAGGAGGCGCATGGCAGCTTCCCCGGTCGGCAGGCGTCAGCGGAGGGCCGCTTCGGCGGCGGCCAGGATCGCCTCGATGTCGGCGAGGCGGCCCACGCCCTTCTCGCCGCAGGCGAGCCAGCCCTCGGCCGGCTCCACGAGGCGGTAGCCCATGGCGCGCAGGGCGGCCACGTTGCGCTGCACGACGGCCTGCGTCCACATGCGGTGGTTCATGGCCGGGGCCAGGATCACGGGGCAGTGCAAGCTGATGAGGAGGGTGGTGAGCGCGTCGTCGGCGATGCCGGCGGCCAGCTTGCCCAGCACGTTGGCCGTGGCGGGGGCCACGAGGGCGAGGGCCGCCTTGTCGGCCAGGGCCACGTGCTCGACCTCGTAGTGTTCGGGCGCGTCGAAGAGGCCGGTGATCGGCTTGCGGCCGCTGAGGACGGCGAAGGTGAGGGGCTGGACGAAGCGCGTGGCGGCCTCGGTCATGACGACGGTGACGCTGGCCCCGCGCTGGCGCAGGCGCGAGACGAGCTCGGCCGCCTTGTAGGCGGCGATGCCGCCGGCGACGCCGACGACGATCTCGCGCGAGTGGAACGGGTCGCTGGCCACGCGGCGCTCCCTGGCGGCTACTCGTCCTGGACGATGTCGGTGCTGGCGTCGGCCACTTCCTCGGGCGCGGTGAGCCGGGGCACGAGGCGCACGAGGTCGAGCTCGATCTCCTTGAGGGCCGACCGCAGCATGTTCGGCCCCTCAGGCTCGACCAGCGGCTGCGAGCCGCGGTTGATGTCCACCAGCCGCTTCATCACGAGCGATGCGAGCTTGAACCGGCCACCGACTTTGCGGGCGAGACGATCGATTCTTGATTCATCCATTGACGGTTTGCCTCCAGGCGTCAGGCTCTTGGCTGTGCGAGGATGGCTCGCAGTTCGGCCACAGTGCGGTCGAGGTCGTCGTTGACGACGCAATGGTCATAATGTTCCTTGTATCGGCGCTCCGCCTCGGCGGCTTCGCAGCGGCGCCGCCGCTCGTCTTCGGCTTCGGTGCCGCGCCCGGCCAGGCGTTGCTCCAGGGCGCCGTCGGGCGCGTCGAGAAAGATGAGCAGGGCGTCGGGGCAACGCTGCTTCACCTGCATCGCGCCCTGCACGTCAATCACCAGCAGGCGGGTCTCGCCGGCGCGGAGCGCCTGCTCGACGGGCGCCCGCGGCGTGCCGTAGAGCCGGCCGTGCACGCGCGCATGCTCCAGAAACTCGCCTCGGGCCACGCCGCGGAGGAACTCGTCCTCCGCCAGGAACAGGTAGTCTCGGCCGTCCACCTCGCCGGGGCGCGGCGGCCGGGTGGTGGCAGTCACCGCACGTCGGATGTCGGTCTCGCGGCACAGGCGTTCGGCCACGGTGGTCTTTCCCGCGCCCGCCGGCCCCGAGAGCACGATGAGGCGGCCACGGGGTTTCCCGGCTCGCCGCTTGTCCGCCTGTGTCGCCCCGGGGTTCTCGGCCACGGCTCTACTCGATGTTCGACACCTGCTCGCGAATCTTGTCCACCTCGCCGTGCAGGGCCACGATCTGCCGGGACAGGGTGGCGTCGGCGGCCTTGGCGCCCATGGTGTTCACCTCGCGGTGGAGTTCCTGGGCGATGAACTCGAGGCGACGCCCCACCGGCTCGTCCTGGCCCAGTGCCTCGCGGAACTGGGCGACATGGGAGCGCACCCGCGCGATCTCCTCGCAGATGCTCGAGCGGTCGGCGTAGATGGCGGCCTCGCGGGCCACGTTCTCCTCGGTCACGGCGATCCCGGTGCCCTGGAGCATGCGGTTCACCCTCTCGACGAGGCGGCGCTGATGCTCCTGGAGGCTCGCAGGCTGCCGCTCCTCGGCCTCGCCTACGAGGCGTTCGATGGCGTCGCAGTGCCCGAGAAGCTCGGCGCGGAGGTTCTCGCCCTCGGCGAGACGCATCCGGTCCGCCTCATCCAGGGCGGCGGAAACGGCGGCGGTCACGGCGCCGGCGAGGGCGGTGGCCTCGGCTTCGCTGATCTCCTCGGGTTCGAGGACGCCGGGCAGCGATGCGATGGCGTCGGCCGACACGGAGACCTGCACGCCCAGCCGCTCGCCCAGCTTCTGGAGCTCGGCGAGGTAGGCGGCCAGAGCCTCGCTGTTGACGGGGCGGGCGGCTCGGGCGCCCGTGAGTTCGACCCGCACCGTCAGGTCCACCGACCCGCGGGCCACCCGGGCTCGGACGAGCTTCTCGAGGTCGCGCTCGAGGGCGGCGAACTCGTGCGGCAGGCGCGTGGAGACCTTGAGATAGCGGCCGTTCACCGAGCGGACCTCGGCGGCGATCACGCGCCCGTCGGCCTCGCGTCGGGCCTGGCCATAGCCGGTCATGCTTCGTATCACGGCGTAGCCCCGGGGGTGGTGGCCGTGCCTGGTGCGCTCTTGGCGGGCGCTGCCTCGTCGGTCTTGGGGGCCGGCGGGCTCTGCTTCGCGGCGCTCCCGGCCTCAGGCGTGTCGGCCTTGGCCGGCGGCTCCTTGGCGGCCTCGCCCTCCTTCGCCTCGGGCGTGGCTTGGGTTTCGGGGGCAGCCTTGGCGTCGGGCGCGGCCTTCGTATCGGGCGCGGCTGGCTGCTCCGGCGCGGTCTTGGCGTCCTTGGGCCTGGTATGGTCGGCGATCTGGCGCGGGCGCGAGACGATGCCGATGAGGATGGCGGCGAGGAAGAAGATGCCGGCCATCACCCCGGTGATGCGGGGCAGGCCGCTCTTGGGGCCGAGCGCGGACTCCGCCATGCCGACCCCGCCGAGCATGCCCGAGAGGCCGCCTCCTCGGCCCGACTGGAGCAGGACGATGAGGACCAGGAGGACCGAGTCGATGACGAAGATGATCCACAGCAGCGTGACGAAGACCTCTTTCAACCGAAGCACTCCTTGCGTTGCGGCGGGCCGGGGCCGGCGAGGCGGTCAGGCCCGCACGATGGCGACGAACTCCTCGACCTTGAGGCTCGCGCCGCCGACCAGCGCGCCGTCTATGTCGGGCTCGGCCATCAGGGCCTTCGCGTTGCCGGGCTTCACGCTGCCGCCATAGAGGATGCGCGTGGCGCTGGCCACGGGGGCGCCGAACAGCTCGCCCAGCAGGGCCCGAATGACCCCGTGCATCTCGTTGGCCTGTTGCGGGGTGGCCGTCTTGCCTGTGCCGATGGCCCACACGGGCTCGTAGGCGACGGTGATCCGTTCCATCTCCTCGGCGCGGAAGCCGCTCAGGCAGGCGCGCACCTGGCCCTCCACCACGGCGCGGGCCTTGCCGGCCTCGCGCTCGTCGAGGTGCTCGCCCACGCACAGGATGGGCAGCAGGCCGGCGCCGAGGGCCGCGCGCAGCTTCTGGTTCAGGAAGGCGTCCTTCTCGGCGAACAGGTCGCGGCGCTCCGAGTGGCCGACGATGACCCATCGGCATCCCACGCTGGCGAGCATGGGCGCCGAGACCTCGCCGGTGAAGGCGCCCTGGGCCTCGGGGTGAACGTTCTGCGCTCCCACCTCGATGCTCGAGCCCTCCACCACGTCGCACACGTCGGCCAGGAACGGGAAGGGCGGGAACAGCACCACATCGCGGTCGGCCAGGTCGGCGAGCTCGCGCTTGAGCCCGGTGGCGAGGTGCAGCGCGCCGCGGAGGTCCAGGTGCATCTTCCAGTTGCCGGCCATCAGCAGTCGTCTCATTCGTTTCTCCCAGGCTGGTGCCCCGGCGCGCCGGGGCGGCAGTGGCCAGGGCCTGTCGGCGGCCCGCCGCGGGGCCGTCGCCGCTAGTCGATGGACACGGTGGTGTCCGCGATCGGGTACGAGCCGAGGACCTGGAGGTAGTTGCAGGCCTTGCGCACGTGCTCGATGGCGTGACGCACGGGCGGGTCCTCCTGGTGGCCCTCGACGTCCACGAAGAAGTAGTACTCCCAGGGGCTGCGCTTCGAGGGGCGCGACTCGATGCGCGTGAGGTTGATGCCGTCGGCCCGGAACGCCTCGAGGGCCTCGACGAGCGCGCCAGCCCGATGCGCCACGGAGAGGACGAGCGAGGTCTTGTTCCGGTCGCCGGGCGGGCAGGCCTCTTTGCCGAGGACCACGAAGCGGGTGACGTTGTGGGCCATGTCTTCGATATTCTTGTGCACCACGGTGAGGCCGTAGGCGGTGGCGGCGGCCGAGTGGGCGATGGCGGCGGCCTTCGGCTCCTGGCGGGCCACCTCGCAGGCGCGCGTGGTGCTCGACACCGAGATCAGCTCCGCGTCGGGATAGTGCTCGCTGAGCCAGCGCCCGCACTGGGCGAAGACCTGCGGCTTCGAGTAGATCCGCTCGATCACCGTGTCGTGGCTCGGCGCCATGAGGCAGTGGTGCACTTCCATGAGGAGCTCCGAGCAGATCTGCACCGTGTAGCTCATGAAGGCGTCGAGCGTGTCGGTCACCCCGCCGTCAATGGAGTTCTCGACGGGGACGACCCCCAGGTTGGCCGCGCCGCTGGCCACCGCGCGGAAGATCCCCACGATATCGCGGTTCGGGATGTACTCCACGGAACTGCCGAACCGCGCGTGCGCCGCCAGGTGGGTGAAGGTGCTCTGGGGGCCCAGATAGGCCACCTTCAGCGGGTGCTCGAGCGCGATGCAGGCCGACATGATCTCGCGGAAGATGGCCCGCAGCGCCCCGTCGGGCAGCGGCCCCTGGCTCAGCTCGCAGGCCCGGCGCAGCACCTCGCCCTCCCGCAGCGGGTCATAGATGCGTGCGCTGTTCCGGCGCTTGAGGGCTCCGATCTCCACCACCACACGGGCGCGCTGGTTCAGCAGATCGACGACTTGCGCGTCGATCTCATCGATCCGGCGGCGGAACTGGGCGATGGAGGGGGACTCTTGGCTCGGCAAGGGCGAGGCTTCTTCCACGCTCTGCCTCCGCGGGAAAAGCACCAGGCGGCAGATCTCACATCCGCGAAATAACTATTGTACTCACCAAGGGGCAGGAGAGTCAAGCAAAATTCCTGCCTCCTCCCGCTCCGGATGCAGTTGCGGGCCTGCGCGCAACGGCCCATCGCCAACGCTCGGGCCGGGCTCGCTTGCGCCGTCGGGTGTAGCGGCAAGCATCCCGCCCGCCCCGCGCAACCAGGGACGATTGCCACCCCGCGGGGCGCCCGCGCGCGCAAGTCCGCCACAGGCCGCCTGCAATGTCCTCCACTGACGGGGGCACCTGTGCCCTACGGCCACCTGCCTTCTGCGGCTCGCCCATGGGTGCGGGCCGGAATTGTGGGCGGCTGCGGGAGCTCCGAAGGAGCGAAATAGGATAGCCCAGGGCAACGCCCTGGGAACCAGACCGCCCCGCGGCAGCCCTGACAGGGCGGAATCGAGAGCTTCTATCTCGCCCCTTCAGGGCTGGACCCGTGGACCCCGCTGAACCCAGGGCGTTGCCATCGGCGATCCCAGGCGAGCCCTTCAGGATCCAGAGACAATCACCCTGCCTACAGTTCCGGCCCGCACCCGTTCGCCCATCGCGCCCTTGACAGTGCTCAGATGCTTAGGCATACTGAGGGTTGGCGGTTCGGCTCCGCTCGAGGGGCGGCGCGGAGAAGCGCCTGCCCTGCCGATGGCACCGGGGAGCAACGTGAGGCCCGTGATCTACCTCGACCATGCAGCCACCTCGTGGCCGAAGCCCGATGCCGTTCGCCGGGAGACTGTGCGCCTCTTCGACGAGCTGGCGGCCAACCCGGGCCGCAGCGGTCACCGCGCGTCCCTGGAGGCCGCGCGGGTGATCTTCGATGCGCGGACGCGCCTCGCGCGCCTGCTGGGCGTGGCGGACCCCGCCAATCTGGTGTTCACGCGCGGCGCCACGGAGGGGCTGAACCTGGTGCTCAAGGGGTTCCTGCGGGCCGGGGACTGCGTCGGCGTGTCGCCGCTGGAACACAACAGCGTCATGCGGCCCCTGAGCCGGCTGGCCCGCGAGCGAGGCATCCGGGTCGAAGCGCTGCCAGCCGACGCCTATGGGCGGGTCATCGTGGAGGCCGCTGCGCGGCTCGCCGGCCGCTATCGGCTGGTGGCGGTGGCCCACGCCTCGAACGTGAATGGCATCGTGCAGGACGTGGCCGCGCTCGCCCGGGCGCTGCCCGGCACGGCGATCCTGAGCGACGCCGCTCAGACGGCCGGCGTGCTGCCCATCCACGTGGCGAACGAGGGCATTTCGTTCCTCGCCTGCTCTGCCCACAAGGGCCTGCTGGGCCCCATGGGCGTCGGCGCCTGTTACATCAGCCCCGAGCACGACGTGGCCCCACTGCTCGAGGGCGGCACGGGCAGCCAGAGCGAGTTGACCGAGCACCCCACGTTCCGCCCCGACCGCTATGAGGCGGGCACGCCCAATCTCCACGGCATTGCCGGGCTGCGGGGCGGCCTCGAACACCTCGAGGCCCACGGCCTCCTGGGCGAGCACACGCGCCGCCTCGCCCTGCAACTCCTGGAGGGCCTGTCCCGCATTCCGGGCGTGCGGGTGTACAGCCCGGCCGACGGGTCGGCCCTGGTCGCCAGCTTCCGCGTCGAGGGATTGCCCCCCGATCGGGTGGCGGCCGCTCTCGAGGCGGAGCACGGCATCCTGTGCCGTCCCGGGCTCCATTGCGCTCCCGCCGCGCATCGGCACCTGGGCACGCTGCCGGCAGGGGTTGTGCGCCTGTCGCCCGGGTTCGGCAACACCGCGGACGAGATGGAGCTGGTCATCCGTTCTGTGCGGGCCGTGGTCGGCCGGAGGTCGTGATTGCCCCGGCGTGGCCGTCCCTTGTCCCCGTGAAAGGTGGTCTGCCATGGAAACGCTCGATCTCCGAAACCTGGCGTGTCCCGAGCCCGTCATCCGCACGCGGAACGCCATCGCGGCCCACCCGCAGTCCGTCTTCGAGGCCCTCATCAACAACGCGGCCACGCTCACCAACGTCACCCGCATGGCGCGGGCGCTGGGGGCGCAGGTGGTGTCGGAGGAGCTCGACTCCGGCGAGTACCGGCTCACCATCTCCACCCCGCCGGCGCCGGCCGAGGAGGTTCCCCTGGCCCAGGCGGAGCCGTGCGAGGCCGGCCTCCCGAAGGGCCGGGCCACGGTGTTCATCAGGAACAACGTTCTGGGCCTCGGCGACGACCGGCTCGGGCGCATCCTGATGAAGGCGTTCCTCAAGACGCTCAAGAGCGCCGACCCCCTGCCGGCCGAGATCATCTGCGTGAACAACGGCGTGCACCTCACCACCGAGGGCTCGGAGGAACTGGCCACGCTCGGCGAGCTGGCCGAGAAGGGCGTCGAGGTCGTCTCGTGCGGCACGTGCCTCGACTTCTTCGGCAAGCTCGACAAGGTGCGGGTGGGCGGGGTGGTGGACATGCTGGATATCGTCACCCGCCTCAATCGTGCCGCGAAGATCATCACCCCATGAGGCGCGAGGCGCGGGTCCTGCTCACCTTCAAGTCCATCCATCACGTGCTGGAAGCCGAGAAGGCGCTGTTGGCGGCGGGGCTGAGGCCCGACCTGGTGCCCGTGCCCCGGGAGATCAGCGCCAACTGCGGCATGGCGATCACCATCGCCCTCGCGGATCGCGCCCGCGCGCTCGACGCCCTGGCCCCCGCTCCGCCGCTGCACGTGCTCGACGACTGGCGGCCGTGAGGCGGCCAGGCGAGTCGAACCTTGACTCGGCATGGGCACGCCTCTACAATCATCGGGGGGAGGAAGAGTCCGCCGGAGGAGCCAATGCCGCACCTCAAAGTCCAGGTCCAGCGTCCCCCCGTCGGCGAGGAGCTGCCCGTAGCCTGGGTGCTGCTCGGCGGCTTCCTCGATGCCTCGACCGTGCTGACGTTCGAGAGCACGCTGCGCGCGCTCCATCGCGAGGGGCGCGGGGATGTGGTTCTGGACTTCGGCCGCGTGCTGTATGCCAACAGCTCGGCCATCGGCGCCATCCTCAACTACCACAACCTCCTTCATCAGGAGGCGCGCGACCTGGTGCTGGTCAACGTCACGGCCGACGTGCAGACCACGTTCGAGCTCCTGGGCCTCCTGCACGTGCTGCCGAGCCTGCCCGACGGCGACGCGGTGGCTCGCTACCTCCTGAGCGGGCCGCCCGGGCAGCGCCGCTATGAGCCTCCCGCGGCCAGGGCCGCCGCGCCGGCCAGACCCGCCCCAGGCCCTCCCAAGCCGGCGGCGGGCGCCGCGCCGGCCCGGCGCCACATCATGATGATCGCCCCCGAAGAGAACCGCTTCACCGACATCACCAAGATGCGCCTGGCGGCGCCGAGGGGGCGCTTCCACATCGTCACGAGTTGCACGGAGGCCCTGCATCACTTCGACGAGATCCAGCCCGCCCTCATCATCCTCGAGGACCCGATGGCCGGCTCCGAGGACTTCCTGTGGGCCGTCAAGACCGAGAAGGGCAAGAGCATCGTGCCCGTCATCAAGCTCTATTGGACGGGCACCGACATCGAGACGCGCAAGGACTTCAAGGTGTGGGAGGACGACTTCCTGGTGGAGCCGTTCGAGGTGGCCGAGCTGTTCGCGCTGAGCGAGGCCGAGTTGGCGCGGTATCCCGAGGACCGCAAAGTGCTGCTGCACCAGACGCACTTCGAGTTCCGCACCCGCAAGGAGAACCTCCAGCGGGCCGGCGAGTTGGGGGCGAGCCTGCTCAGGAAGTCGGGGCTCGCCGACGCCGCCGCGGCCGCCGTGGCCAACGCCTTCGCCGAGGCCCTCGAGAACGCCGCCCGCCACGGCAACGGCTACGAGCGCGAGAAGTGCATTGACGTCGTCTTCCTCCTGGACCGCGAGAAGGTGTCGGTCACGGTGACCGACGAGGGGCGCGGCTTCGACTTCGGCCCGGCTCTCGAGCGCGCCCGGCAGGAGGAGCCGGTGGCGCCGGAGCGCCTGCGCCAGAGCCGCGGCAGCCTGGGCAAGCTGGGCATCGCGCTCATGGCCCGCTCGGTGGACCGCCTCGAGTACCTGGGCGCCGGCAACAGCGTGCGCCTGACCAAACTCCTGTAGCCGTTCCAGGCGCCGGAGCAACCCGACGGGAGGAGGCCGATGCCGTGACCGCTCTCCGCGACTCGCTGTGGCTCTGGGGCCACGAGGCCGGCAGCCACAACGAGCACTGGGGCCTGCCAGGGCCGTCGCGCATGACGCCCGCCGAGGCCGCCTTCTACCTGGGAATCCCCAACCTCGTGATGGTGGTGTATCAGGGCAAGCCCGAGCCGCCCTTCGACCAGCACGCCAGGGCCTTCCGCCCCCTGCGCCGCGTCGTCTGGTCCATCGTCGGCGACTCGTCCTCGAAGCGGAACGACGAGAAGACTGACCTGGACGAGGTGTTGCGCCTGGCGGGCGAGCACGCGAACGTGAGCGGTGCGATCATGGACGACTTCTTCCACGAGCCCGACGCGGCGGGCGCCATCGGGCGCTACACGCCACGGGACCTCGCAGGCTTCCGCCAGCGCCTGCGCGCCGCCGCGCGGCCGCTGGACCTCTGGGTGGTGCTCTACGCGCAACAGCTTCACTTGCCCGTGCGCGCCCACCTGGCCGAGTGCGACGTGGTGACCTTCTGGACCTGGCGCGCCCGCGACCTGCCGGCCCTGCCCGAGAACTTCGCGCAGCTCGAGGCGCTGGCCCCCTCGGCCCGCAAGGTGCTGGGGTGCTACCTGTGGGACTATGGCGAGCGGAAGCCGATGCCGCTCGATCTGTTCCAGGGGCAGGTGCGGCAGGGGCTGGTCTGGCTGCGCGAGGGGCGGATCGAGGGGATCATCTTCCTCGCAAGCTGCCTGTGCGACCTGGGCCTCGACACCGTGGAGTGGCTGCGGCGCGCGCTGGCCGGCGAGGCCCCCGCGTTCACGGCGTAGGCGGCGAGGGGGCGGCCCGCCGCAACAGCAGGCGGTACGTCTCGTCCAGGTCGAGCACCAGCTCGAAGCCGGCGCGCGTGAGCTCGGGCACGTAGCGCTCGCGGGTCACCGCGAAGCGCGTGGGCGACCGCAGCAGGTCGTCGGCCTTCGTGTAGAAGCGCACCGTGCGGTCGAGGTAATAGGTGGCCTTCGAGCGGAGGCCCCAGGGCCCCTTCTCGCCCTCAGGATCCTCGAAACGCGCCTCGGGAATGAAGCCGGCGAGCGACGTGCCCGGCTCCACCTTATCGAGCAGGTCGCGCGCGTCTACGAATCCCCGGCACGAGTACGTGTGCAACAGCCCGGGGTAGAGGGCCAACGCCACCGCCTGCATGAGAGCGAGCGTGCGCACCACACGAGGCACCCGCTCGCGGACGCTCTCGGGGATGAACGCGGCCAGGCCGCAACCCGCCAGCAGGGCCACGGCGGGGAATGCCGTGGCCACGTAGCGGTCGTAGCGCTTCGGCGGCACCGCGGCGGTCACCAGCACCTCCGCGATCCACAGCACGGCCAGGAGCAGGCCCCACCGCTCGCGGGGGCCCGCCTTGCGCCAGCGGAAGAGGGCGACCGCCGCCAGCAGGCCCCACGGCGCCGTGAGCGCGAGCAGGCCCGCGAGGTTCCCCGCGAAGTTCCTGGCCAGATGGCCGCCGACGACGAGGCGTTGGCCCATCTCGCGCCCGAAGTAGGCCCCCGTGAACTCCTGCCCGTGACGGCCCGCCACGGCCAGGTGCCAGGGAGCGGCGATGGCCGCGCCCAGCACCAGCGCGCCCCAGAACCACGGGTGCAGCAGCCAGCGGGGCCGGCTGACCATCAACGCCAGCGCCAGCATCGCCGGCACGTGCGCGCCGGCCGACATCTTGGTCATGAATCCCAGCCCCCCCGCCACCCCGGCCAGCAGCAGCCAGCGCGGGCGCTCGTCCTGCACGGCCCGCACCACGGCATACACGGTCGCGGTCACGGCCAGGGCCACCGCCGAATCGAGCCGAAGGTCCATCGAGACCATGATCATCCCGGGCGTGGTCGCCGCCACGCAGCCCACCAGCAGTCCGGCGGTGGCGCCGAAGAGCCGGCGCGCCGTGAGGAACAGCACCACGCACGTGGCCGCGCCGAACAGGCACGACCAGAACTTGGCGGCGAAGGTGCTCGGGCCGAAAAGCTTGAAGTTGGCGGCCACGAGCCAGAACATCAGCGGCGGCTTGTTCGCGTAGATCAGGCCGGGCGCATCCTGCATCGTCAGCCAGTCGCCGCTGGAGAGGATGTTCTTGGCGATGGCCGCGTAGTGCACGGGGTCGCCGTGCAGGTCGCCCTCCCAGGCGCGCCCGAAGAAGCCCAGCGCGGCCACGAGCAGCAGCACCGCCAACTCGCGGTTCGCCTTCAGCCAGGCCCTGGCGCCGCGCGCTACAGGGCAGGACGGGGCGGGCTTATCCTCTTCAGGCACAGCCTCTCCTTTCCGGCACGAGCCGAGCGTCGGACCCCTATGGTATGGGGCGCGGCATTGGGTGTCAAGCACGGCCGGCGGCTCACCGCCCTTGACCGCCGGCGTGCCGGCAGTAGAATCATGGGGGTGAGCAAACCGCAGGAGCACCGCAGCCCCGGAGAACCCCGATGAGCAAAGCACCCGCCGCGCCCGACTGGGCGAACCTGCACGTCCTGCACCGCAACCGCGAGGCGGCGCACGCCACGCTCGTGCCTTGCCCCGACGAGGCCACGGCGCGCCTGGGCGAGCCGGGCCTCTCGCCCTGGATGCGGCTGCTCAACGGCACGTGGAAGTTCCACTACGCCGCGGCGCCGCACGCCGCGCCCGAGGGTTTCGAGAAGCCCGCCTTCGACGCCGCCGCCTGGGCCGACCTGCCCGTGCCCAGCAACTGGCAGATGCACGGCTACGGCACGCCCGTCTATACCAACGTGCGCTACCCGTTCCCCGTGGACCCGCCGCACGTGCCCGACGACAACCCCACCGGCTCGTACCGCCGGCAGTTCGCCCTGCCCGACGCCTGGGCCGGGATGCAGGTGTTCCTGCATTTCGGCGGCGTGAACTCGGCCTTCCACGTCTGGGTCAACGGCGAGTTCGTCGGCTACAGCCAGGGCGCGCACATGCCCTCCGAATTCAACATCACGTCCGTTGTCCATCCCGGTGAGAATACCCTGGCCGTGCGCGTCTACCAGTGGTCCGACGGCGCCTACCTGGAGGACCAGGACTTCTGGCGCCTGAGCGGCATCTTCCGCGACGTGTGGCTCGTGGCCACCCCCCCCGTGCACATGTTCGACGTCCGCGTGCGCACGCCGCTGGAGAACGACTATCAGGATGCGCGGCTCGACGTGAGTGTGTCGCTGCGCAACTACGGCGTCAAGGGCGTGCGCGGCTACGCCGTGGCCGCGAAGCTGCTCGACGCCGACGGCGGCGTGGTGCTGGATCAGCCGGTGATGGGCAAGATCCTCATCGGCGCGGGCAAGGAGGTGGCTGTCGAGGCCGCCCTCCCCGTGGCCAGCCCGCGCAAGTGGAACGCCGAGCAACCCTGCCTCTACGAGCTGCTCCTCACGCTCCGGGACGCCCAGGGCCGCGTGGTGGAGGTCGAGCGCCTGGCCGTCGGCTTCCGACAAATCGAGGTCAAGGGCCAGCGCATCCTCGTCAACGGCGCGCCCATCAAGATCCACGGGGTGAACCGCCACGACATGAGCCCCGACACCGGCCACGCCGTCTCGCGCGAGCTGATGGAGCGCGACATCGTGTTGATGAAGCAGCACAACGTCAACGCCATCCGCACGTCACACTACCCGCCCGACCCGTACCTGCTCGACCTGTGCGACCGCCACGGCCTGTGGGTGATAGACGAGGCCGACCTCGAGTGCCACGGCATGCAGCCCCTCTCGCGCCTCTCGCAGGACCCCGAGTGGGAGGCCGCCTATCTCGACCGCGCGATCCGCATGGTCGAGCGCGACAAGAACCACCCCTGCGTCATCCTGTGGTCGCTCGGCAACGAGTCGGGCTACGGCGCCAACCACGACGCCATGGCCCGCTGGATCCACCAGGCCGACCCCACCCGCCTCGTGCACTACGAGGGCGCCGACGGCGCGCAGCGGTGGGACAAGAATTGCCATCGCCTCACGCCCGGCATCCTGGACGTCGAGAGCGAGATGTACCCGCACGTGGACCGCCTGATCGAGCGGGGCAAGGTGACCGACGACCCGCGCCCCTACTTCATGTGCGAGTACGCCCACGCGATGGGCCAGGGGCCGGGCAACCTCAAGGAATACTGGGAAGCCATCCGCACCTACCCCCGCCTCGTCGGCGGCTGCATCTGGGAGTGGGCCGACCACAGCATCCGCCGCCGAACGCCCGACGGCCGGGAATGGTTCGCCTACGGCGGCGACTTTGGCGACCAGCCGAACGACGGGAACTTCTGCATTGATGGCCTCGTGTTCCCCGACCGCGTGCCGCACACCGGCCTCATCGAATACAAGGCCGTCGTCCAGCCCGTCCACGTCGAGGCCGTGGACCTCCAGGCCGGCAAGATCCGCATCGTGAACCGCAACGACTTCGCGTCCCTCGAGAGCCTCGAGGGCCAGTGGTCGGTTCTGGCCGATGGCCAGATCGTCGCCCAGGGCACGCTGCCCGTCCTCGACGTTCCAGCCCACGAGTCCAGAGAGTTCTGCCTTGGTAGGGCGTGCATACCTGCACGCGGAGAGTTTCTGAACCTGAGCTTCGTGCTGCGCGACGCCACGCCCTGGGCGCCGCGGGGCCATGAAGTGGCCTTCGCCCAGCTCCCGCTGCCCGCCGCGGCCCCCGCCGCGCCGGCCCTTCGCATCGCGGACATGCCCGCGGTCCGGATCGAGGAGACGAAGGACGCCATCGCCGTCGCGGGCGGCGATTTCCGCATCGTCTTCGACCGCCACCGCGGGCGGATGACGGCCTGGGAGTGGCAGGGACTGTCGCTCCTCGCCCGCGGGCCGCAGGTGCAGCTCTGGCGTGCGCCCACCGACAACGATAAGCACCTGGCGAACGAATGGCGGGCCGCAGGCTACGATCGGCTCGTGCCACGGGTCACTTCAATGGAGGTCACTGTGGGCGGGACGTCCCCGTCCCGCGAATCGCGGCGTGTGGACATGCCGCCCACAAGCCAGGCGGCGCGGGCGCGCGTCGAGGCCACCCTCGGCGGCTGGTCAGTCGTGCCCCCGTTCCGCTGCACCTGCGCCTACTGCATCTATGGCAGCGGCGACGTGGTGATCGAGACGGCCCTTGAGCCGCTGAGGGACGGCCTCCCGCCGCTGCCCCGCTTCGGGCTGGAGATGCACCTGCCCGCCGGCTTCGAGCAATTCGCCTGGTACGGCCTCGGGCCGCACGAGTGCTACTGCGACCGCAAGGAGAGCGGCCGCGTGGGCGTCTGGCGCGGCACCGTGAGCGGCCAACACGTGCCCTACGTGAAGCCGCAGGAGAACGGCAACAAGGCCGACTGCCGTTGGGCCGCCGTGACGACGATCGGCGGCCTCGGCCTCCTCGCCGTCGGCATGCCGCTCATCAACGTCAACGTCCAGCACAACACGCCCGAGGACATGACGCTGGCCACACACACCTACGACCTCGTGCCGCGGGCCGAGACCGTGCTGCACCTCGACCACGCCCACAACGGCCTCGGCAGCAACAGTTGCGGCCCGCGCGAGCTGGAGAAATACCGCCTGATGCCCCGGGCGATGCGCTTCGCCGTGAGGCTCAGGCCGGTCGCCTTGAGTGCGGTTTCGCCGATGGCATTGAGCCAGCAAGCGCTCGCGCCTCAGGCCTGAGTCGAGTAGGCCCGATGGGACCGATAGAACCGATAGAACCCTCACAGGCCGCGGTCTGGGCTGGTCCTGCCGGTCCCATCAGTCCTATCCTCTCGGCAACCGCGCCACACTCCTCGGAGGCACTCAAGTGAAAGCCCCTCGCTTCTGCTTCTTCCGCATCGCCCTGCTGCTCTGCTGGCCCGCCGCATCGTTCGCCGGCGAGCCGCCCCCCCTCGACAAGGCCCGGGCGGCCATTCTCGGCGGCAAGTACGACGAGGGGCTGAAAGAACTCGACGCCCTGCTCGCCAAGCCCGAGGCCGCGGCCGAGCGCGACGCCCGCTCGCTGCGCGTCCGCGCGTACCTCGAAACGGGCCGCTACAAGGACGCCGCGGCCGACGCCGAAGCCCTCGTCACGCTCGCCCCCGATGACCCCAACCTGCTCTGCCTCCAGGCGAACGCCCTGATCGAGCTGGGGCGCTACGACGAGGCGGGCAAGCTCCTCGCCCGCGCCCTCGAGAAAAGCCCGAACCACACCAGGGCGCGCCTGCTCACACTCGAACTCGCCGAGGTCACCGGCCAGCGCGAGGCATTCAAGGCCCAGGTGAGCTTCTTCTTCGACCTCTACGCCAAAGGCCAGGCCAAGACCGCCGACGACCTGACCGCCGTGGCCCGCGCCGTGCGCAAGGAGGACCCCCAGGGCGCCTGGCGCGCCTACCAGCAGGCCGAGCAACTCGAACCCGCGAACACCGAGATTCTCACGCTCGCCGCCTTCCACTGCCTCGACAAATACGCCTGGCCCCTCGCCCGCAAGCGCTTCGAGGCCGCCCTCAAAGCCAACCCGAATCTGGCCATCGCCCACGCGGGCCTCGGCGTCATGCACCTCGCCACCGGCAATCACAACGCCGCACAGCAGGCCGCCGACGCCGCGCTCAAGGCCAACCCCCACCTCCCCCTCGCCCACCTGCTCAAGGCCATGATGCTGTCGGTGGACGAGAAGCACGAGGCCAGCCAGGCCGAAATCCAGGCCGCGCTCGCCGTGAACCCGCGGAACCTCGACGCCCTGGCCTTCCTGGCCGCCCACCACGAGGCCGTGGGCCACGCCGCCGAACGCGACAAGGTGATCGCCCAGGTGCTCCAGATCAACCCCCGGCGCGCCGAGCTCTACACCACCCTCGCCCAGGCCTGCGAGCGCCTCCGCCGCACCCCCGCCGCCGTCGAGTGGGCCAAGAAGGCCATCGCCCTCGACCCCGGCTTCTGGCAGGGCTACTTCGTGGCCGGCATGAACCTCCTGCGCGCCGGCGAGGAATCCGAAGGCTACCAGCTCCTCGACAAAGCCTTCGCCCTCAACTCCTTCAACGTCTGGGCCTACAACACCCTGTCCGTTCTCGACCGCGACCTGAAGAAGAAGGAATTCGTCTACCACGAGACCCCGCACTTCCTCGTCAAGCTCGACAAGGCGGAGGACGCCATCCTCTGGCCCTACATCGAGGCGATGCTCGAGCCCATGTACGAAACCCTCTCGCGCAAGTACGCCGTCACCCCCGTGGGGCCCAAGGAGTACGGCGAACGCACCCTCGTGCTGCTCTACCCCAAGCACGAGGAGTTCTCCGCCCGCACGATGGGCCTGCCCGGCCTCAGCGCGCTCGGCGCCTGCCTCGGACAGGTCATCACCATGCCCTCGCCCCGCCTCAGCCGCCTCAACCCCGCCAACGCCTTCAACTGGCGCGAGGTGCTCGTCCACGAGTTCACCCACATCCTCACCCTCCAGAAGACCCGCTACAACATCCCCCGCTGGCTCACCGAGGGCCTCAGCGTGCTCGAAGAGGGCGACACGCGCGTGAAGTGGGACGCCATGCTCGTGCAGGGCCTCGCCAACAACCAGCTCCTGCCCATCGAAGACCTCAACACCGGCTTCACGCGGCCCAAGTTCCCCACCCAGGTCGCCCTCTGTTACTACCACGCCTTCCTCATCTGCTCCTACCTCCAGGAGACCTGCGGCCCCGACGTCTTCGTCAAGATGCTCGACCTGTACCGCGACGGCGGGAAGACCGACGACATCCTGCCCAAGGTCACCGGCAAGACGATGAAGCAACTCAACGACGAAACCCTCGCCTACGTGCGCCGCTACGCCGAGCAGATCAAGATGGCGGCCCCGCCGCCCGACAAGGAAGCCCTCAAGAAGCTCGAAGAACAGGCGGCCAAGGACGAGAAGAACGCCGGCCTCCAGGTCCAGATCGCCTCGGGCTGCCTCGCCGCCGGCCGCCACGACGACGCCCGCAAGGCCGCGGCGCGCGCCCTCGAACTCGACCCCAAGGCCGCCCGCGCCCACGCCGTGCTCGGCCTCATCGCCCTCCAGAGAGACAAGAAGCCGGACGAGGCCAGGAAGCACTTCCTCGCCGCCAAGGCCGCCGACCCCGGCTACTTCTTCGCCCCCTTCCACCTCGCCAATCTCGCCGAGCAGGCCGGCCGCACCGACGAGGCCATTGCCGAGCTCGAGGCCGCCCGCAAGCTCTACCCCCGCTTCTTCCAGGGCGGCAAGAGCCTCCAGGAGCGCCTCGCCGACCTCTACCTCAAGCAGGGCAAGCCCAAGCAGGCCATCGAGGCCCTCCGCGAACAGGTCGAACTCGTCGGCTCGAACCCGCGCGCCCAGAAGCAACTCGCCGAACTCCTCGCCAGAGAGGGCCGCCACGCCGACGCCGCGGCCGCCTACATCGCCGCCGTCTACGTGGACCCCTACGACCCCGAAATCCACCTCGCCGCCGCCCGCGCCTTCGAGGCCGCCGACCAGGTGGACCTGGCCATCCGCGAGTACGCCGTCGCCGCGGCCATCGAGGCCCCGCATCTCGCCACCCTCATCGGCCGCGCACAGGCCTGGGCCGTCGCCGGCAACGCCGACCCTGCCCGCAAAGCCGTCGCCGCCATTCGGCGTCTCGACCCCCGCAACCCCGAGGCCGACAAGATCGAGAAGCTGCTCCCGAAGTAGCCGGCCCAGCCACCTCCCGAAGGTTCCAATACCTTCGGGAGGCTAACCCCCAACCCCCAACCTCCCGCGGGTTGCCAACCCGCGGGAGGTTAGGCCGAATTGTCAAAGAACCGGTGCGGCGGCCTGCCGCTACTTGTTTGGCTATCCTTTCGCCGGCCGCCTCCGAGCCGCACGCGAACAGGAGGTGCCTGCCTGCCGGCCAGGCACGGGAGCCGTGAGCCACGAGCTTCGAGCCACGAGCCGA
>ERZ795050.226-NODE-226-length-91967-cov-5.648207_pt1 | contig 91967 bp, 78 predicted proteins | sample MGYA00375134_ERZ795050 | MGnify/ENA primary metagenome ERZ795050 (study PRJEB30179, sample SAMN05720221) | activated sludge metagenome | isolation source: Anaerobic digester | place: Japan | collected 2015-05-26 ... | reverse complement strand
ATTTGCCGTACATTATCTTGCACCATTTGTTATTAATTATAAACTTCAGGAAAAATTCATGCGCGATAAAACCGGTCGAATAATTTTTGTAAATTCCGAAGGGCACAGATTTGCTGCCTGGGGACTTCATTTAGACGACCTGCAATGGGAACACCATGCATACAGCGGACTCAAAGCTTATGGATCTGCAAAGCTTGCTCAGCTGTTAACCATGCACAAACTTGCAGATATGCTTAAACACTATGGCATTACCGTTAATGCAATGCATCCCGGAATGGTAAAAAGCAATACAGGTCATGAAAATGATGCTGTATATAAATTTTTTAAGCGCAACATGATAGATTCGATATCGCAATCTGCAGAAATTTCTGCGCAAGCACTGTATTACCTTGGTGTTTCATCAGAAGTTGCTGCTGTAACTGATACGTTTTTTAACCTTACAACACCAGAAGAACCTGCCCCGCCCGCTCTGGATTTAGATGTTGTTCCTGAACTCTGGGATATCAGCATGCAGTTAGGTAAATTGAAATAAATGAGACTATGGTCACTCAATCCAGAATTGCTTGATGTAAAAGGCCTTCTTGCTGTGTGGCGGGAAGGTCTTCTTGCAAAACATGTACTTCAGGGAAAGACTAAAGGGTACACACATCATCCGCAGCTCATACGGTTCAAAAACACGGAGAATCCTCTGACATCCATCAATAGCTATCTATTTTACGTTTACAATGATGCAGTAAAACGTGGATATAAATTTGATAGCAGTAAAATCGATACCAAACATATACTCGAACATTTTATTCCGGTAACAGAGGGACAGGTGTACTACGAATTTGAACATCTCTGCAAAAAGCTTTCGGTACGGGATCCTGAACGTTACAAACAACTCTGTCTCTGTTATCAATTTCAAAAATCGGCAGAAGTGCTCATACATCCACTATTCTACAGTATACCTGGCCCAATTGAAGCATGGGAAAAACATATCTCCTAATGCTTCATTGGAAATTGCAATTTCCGCAAACGCAGTGAATTTGATACAACAGTAATGGAACTTAAAGCCATTGCACTTTCCGCTATTACAGGATGCAATATACCGAGCATTGCAAGTGGAATTGCAACCAGATTGTAGAAAAATGCCCAAAACAAATTTTGTTTTATTTTTTTAAACATTGCACGAGCTAATGTAATGACCACTATCAAACTTTCAAGTTTGCCCTGTACGAGGGTTATGTCAGCTGAGCTAATTGCTATATCAGTGCCCGTTCCAATAGCAATACCAACATCAGCTTGCTTTAGTGCGGGTGCGTCATTAATCCCATCACCTACCATAATAACTTTGTGACCGCTTTCCTGAAGTCTCTTTATTTCAGCAATCTTATCGTGTGGCAAAAGCCCTGCTTTAATGCTATCAATTCCAGCTAATGTTCCTATTTTTTGAGCACTGGCGGTTGTGTCACCTGAAAGTACCATAGTAGAAAAACCCAATGTTTTAAGTGATTGTACAACATCGTATGTACCAGGTTTAAGGGTATCCTCTAATATAAATATACCAATTATAGTCCTGTTTTTTGCGATTCCAACTATTGTGGCTGCCTTAGCATCAATCTCTGACAATTTTTGTTTAAAAGCACTCAGCAATACACCATTATTTTCTAGAAATGAAAGACTTCCTGCATAAACAGCTTCACCATTGAGCAGTGCTTCTGCTCCCATCCCAGGTTTTGCAGAAAATTTTTCAATTGTATATTTTTTTAACACACTATCAGTATCCGTTTTTGAATGATTTGTATCAACTAGTTTCTTATAAGCATAATCTGTAATTGCGTGAGCAAGTGGATGTTCTGAATTCTTTTCAAGCAAATATGCTGTTACAAAAAACTCTTGCTCGTTATCGGTGAGGTACTTTGAAACTATTGGCTTACCGCTTGTCAGTGTTCCGGTTTTATCAAACACGATAACATCGGCATTTCGTATTTCCTGTATCGCATCGCCTCTTCGAATTAAAATGCCTCGCTGAGCTCCCATACTGATACCAACCATAAGTGCTGTTGGAGTTGCAAGTCCAAGAGCGCAGGGACAGGCAATAACCAGTGTTGCAATTGCAGAAAACAGAGCCATAGAAAGCCTGCTGGAACCAGGCTGAACCCATGGTAATAATTTTTTAAAAGTTTCTAGTATTTGCAAATTTTTCTCGGGCAGCACCATCCAGAATAAAAATGCACCCGCTGATAAAATAAGAATAACAGGTACAAATATATTCGTAATTTTATCAGCAAACTGCTGAATAGGAATTTTTGATGCCTGTGCCTCCTCAATAAGATGAATGACCTGTGCTATAAACGTATCATTTCCAGTTTTTTCAATTTTTACTTCAATTGCTCCAACTTGATTTATTGTTCCGCCTATTACTTTACTGCCTTCCAACTTATCAACAGGAATTGATTCACCTGTAGCAAGCGATTCATCAACTGCTGTTGTACCTTTTACTATTACACCATCAGAAGGGATAATTTCTCCTGGTTTTACCAAAACCACATCACCTGGGACAAGCAGTTTAATTGGAATATCTATTAGTGAACCATCAATTAGTTTATGTGCACTTTTTGCTGACATACTGGCTAGTTTTTTTATTGCATCACCAGCTTTTTTTGTGCTATTGAGCTTAATATAATTACCTGTATTGTTAATTGCAATTATCATCGAGCTTATCATAGCAAAATTTTCTATAGGGAATTGTGCCAAGTGCAAAATTCCTGATACCAACGCTGCAATACTTCCAATCCCGATGAGCGAGTCCATTGTAAAAATCAATGTTTTAAAGGCGAAGAACGTTGCCTTGAGAACAGGCATACCAGCGAACAATAAAACTAGAGTGCTTCCGATAACGGTAATCAATCCCTCATACTCCATGGGAATAAGCATTACATGAAAAGCGTACATGCTGATCATTGCCACCATGAATGGAAATGCTATACTCCATGATATAATGAGTCTACAACGTTCCTTTTTTAGCGCAGGATCCTCTTCATCCGAACTCTGGTCATCATCAGGTGATGCCTCATAGCCAGCATCAGCAACAGCCTCAGAAAGTGCTGTAACAGTTACAGATGCATCATGTATAACCCTCGCTTTGCCTGTAGCAAAATCCACATGAGCCTCCTCGACACCTGGAACTTTTGATAATAAACGCTCAGCAGTTCTTGCACAGTTTACGCAATGCATACCTCGTACTGATAGTTGTGTAGTTTTCATGTTTTCTTCCTTTCTGCATGGTTTTATCGTACCATGCGACGTATAGTTTCCAGCAGCTCATCAATAACCGCTTCATTTCCTTCCTGTATTTGTTCAACAACACAAGAAGCAATATGCCCTTCGAGCAATTTTCTCTGCACTGCAGCCAGTGCAGAGCGTATACCTGTTATGAGGTTAAGAACATTATCGCAATAAGCATCCTGCTCTATCATCGTTTTAACACCATTTATTTGGCCATTAATACGATTCAACCGATGTATAAGATCTTTTTTAAACGACTCAGAATGATGCGCTTTTCTACAGTGTTCCATAATTGTTCCTTTTGAATTTGCTGCTTATCGATATACCCCCATGGGGTATATGAAATATAGCAACTATTCTTAAGAGTGGCAAGTGTTTAAAAAGATTGATTTTTTAATAAAATTGTTTACACTAGAAATATGAATATGTTTTCGCAATATACGCGAGATAATAATAATTATGTATTGTCACTCTCTTATATAACTCTCAGGCAACTTATCGGAATACTTGGACTATAAAAGGAGAAACACTCCTTAACGACAAATATACTTATAGTAAAACATAAAACTAAGACTCAACGAAATAGTAAATTGCAATTCAATTATTTGTTCTCCAGGATACTATTTGCTAAAATTGTATTATGGAAATCATAATAGTATGGGTCTTTTTCTCGTCTGGTTTTTAGATCAATATAGTAAAACAGATTGAACTGGGGAATAAAGAAAAGCATTATAAGAGTAGCGATAGTTATACTAATCTGTAATGGCAAAAGTTGATTGACTTGTGTCATAAGATATTCTTTTGCTTCAAGCATCGTAATTGTATTAGGATACATTGATGGAATTTCTTTGGCAAGCATTGTATAAATCCGTGATGAATAGGAAACAATCGAAATGCCACTTAATAAATGTGAAAAAGCCTGTGCAATCAAAAAAACAATAATTGTTATCGGCAGCACAGTAAAAACTGTTCTCAACCAATACTTACCGCCTGCAAGCGAACTCGAATACTCATAACTATTAAAGATTCCGCAATCATCAAAAAGTACAGCTTCATTTGCAAACCAAAACGATACTGAAAGCAATACAATAATAATGGCAGGCAAAATGTTTGCTGTAAAATAGTATATAGTACTTATACTCGTTGCAAACAAATCATTACCGTAAGCAACAAAATATGCTGCGACCAACTTGCAAAGAAATGGCACAATAATTACAACAAGAATAAAAATGATAGTATGTGATACTAAAGCAATAATTTTTTTTAACAAGTATTTTATTGAAATAAGTAATGAAGGCTTACTATTATTTTGAACATAAAAATAAAAAATACTTATTACATAAAATGCAAAAATTGCAACAGCAGCATAACAGCAGATAGAAAAAACCACTGCAGAAGAATAATCTGATAAGAGAGCACCAAACTCTTTCATTGTTACTGGTGTATTATAGAGATTTTCAGATACCGAAAAAATAGAAAATTTTGAGAGTATATATGTCCGACTCAATAGCCATGCAAGTGCATTGAGAGGTACAATATAAAACAATGCTACTTTCAATACTGCTCGCCAGGTACTATACATCGATTGAATCGATAAACCAGCTATCGCAAATACATTTATTTTTTTTCGTATATCCATTGTAATCCTCCAAAATCAACATATGCTAGTACCAGTATCAAAACAATTAATTCAGCACTTATATTCAAAACAATTATATCACATATCAAAAGAAAGTATAATGCTAAAACTTAAATAAACTTCCTGATTTCATATAGTACACTAAAGATTATCACCAGCATATATGTCATACAAGTATATTTTTCATTAATATATATTTTGATTTATATACAATATTTATTATATTAACAGCATGAAAACTAAGTTGGTTTTATATCTTTTAGTATTTATTGCATTAATTACAATTTCAAGTTGCTCTGAAATAAAGAGCAATTCGATAGTGCATGCTGATTCACTATCGGCTCAAATAACAAAGGAGAGAGCAATGAACTATGAAAATGCACTACTCGGAGGCGGTTGTTTCTGGTGTCTGGAAGCTGTATTTGAGCACCTACCAGGTGTTATTGATGTTGTTAATGGATATGCTGGCGGAAATCGTGATAACCCAACATATGAAGAAGTTTGTACAGGACTCACCGGTCATGCAGAAGTAGTAAAAATCACGTTTGATCCAGCAATAGTATCCTATGAAAAATTACTTGAATTATTCTGGAAAATTCATAATCCTACAACTCTTAATAGACAAGGGGCAGATGTAGGGACACAGTATCGTTCTGTCATTTTTTATTACACTGATGAGCAGAAACGCATTGCTGAAGCTTCAATTGCACATGAGCAGACTAATTATGATGATCCCATCGTAACAGAACTACTACCAGCACCGACCTTTTGGCAGGCAGAAGATTACCATCAAGATTATTTTAGAAATCATCCTGAAAATGCTTACTGCCAAATTGTCATTGCCCCAAAAATAAAAAAGAGTGGTTTATAATGCATACTGCGTGGTTATCAAATTTTATATTCAAGGTAGGAGGCTATTATGTTGAATATTGGAGAAAAAGCTCCGGAATTTTCCCTGCCGGATTCTGATGGGAATATAGTTACCTTATCGCAATTTAAGGGAAAAACAGTAATTCTGTACTTTTATCCTAAAGATGATACACCAGGCTGCACGAAAGAAGCCTGTAGCTTCCGTGACAATTATGACCGATTTCTTGAAAAAGGTGCAGTGGTTATCGGTATCAGCAAAGACAAACCTGCCTCACATGCAAAATTTAGAGCAAAATATCAGCTTCCATTCTATCTCTTATCTGATGAGTCAACGGATATACTACAAGCATATGGTGCCTGGGATAAAAAATCTCTTTACGGAAAAAGTTTTTTCGGAATTATACGGTCAACCTATGTTATCGGTCCTGATGGCAGGATAGTAAAATTTTATCCAAAAGTAAAACCAGAAGGGCATGCAGAAGAAATACTATCACTATTGTCATAGGAGCGTATTGTTACCTACTACCGGGCGCACGCAAAAAAAAGACCGCTCAGCGAGCGGTCTTGCTGCCACCGGTCAGAATCGAACTGACGACACACGGATTTTCAGTCCGTTGCTCTACCAACTGAGCTACAGCGGCAAGTGAGAGTATTTATAGCAAATGAGTATAAAAAGGTCAAGACCTGGATAATTACAAGTTTATACAAACCATTCTATAATTTTCAATAATTTAGATACTTTTCGAGGATTTTTTTATATTCATCGGAATTGCGAACTGAAAAAATGGCTTTATTGATTAACTCCATTACAATTGGAGGGACAGCTTTTGAAGCAATAATATAGCGGTCTGGTCCCGCTTTTGCATCCTTTAACTTGATTATTTTTGTTTTTTCTCTGGAATTCTGACTCATGCCGCGAAGATAGACAGCTTCTTCGATACTTAAGAACATATAATCAACTCTGCCAGCAGCTACCATAGCAAGCAAGGCTTCTTGTGTCCCTGAAACAACTTCCTGTTTAGGTTTATATGTCTGTATCGCAGTATCAATATCCATACCATAGGAAAATCCACTAATTACACCAAGCTTATACTGAGACATAACCAGGGTATTAATAGTAACAGAATCTTGCAGAGATACTTTTGAGGCATTTATTATAGCAACCATGGGACCATCTGTATAAATAGGGCGCGAATATTGTGCCCATTCTTCTCGTTCATGTTTATAGTACCATCCAACAGCTAGTGCAAATTGTCCATCTCGAAACAACTGCTCAACTCGGCTGGAGGGTACTTCTTTCCATTGATAGCGTAAACCCGATTTTTTTAATATTAAATCCACAATTTCGCAGATAAATCCGCTTGGGACAGAACTTTCTGAGTACATATAGAGCGGAGGTCTATGGAAATAGTAAACGGTGAGTTCCTGCGGGTGTTCTTGTGAAAAAAGAGCAAGTACAGTAAAAAGCAAAAATACTGCAATCAAACGTTTCAAAATATACACTCCTGTTACTAGAGCTGTATGGATATTAATATTCTTACTGACACACTTATTAGTATAGTACAACTACCAGCACAAAGCAATTAACAGTAAGCTACTATGCAAGTTAGCTATAGAATCTTGCTGAAAATCGCTTAGTTACAGTAACCTCGCATTGGCTAAATCTCAGCTAGTTTTTCCAAATAGCAATTGATATGCAAGTTGCGACCAGGTTTCAAAATAATCCAGTGTGAGTTTTTGTGCAGGAACCCAACGCCATTGCTCAAGCTCTGCATCGACATCTACAATCTTACTGGCAGAAACCACAAGGCCAATAACCAGTCCAACATGCACTGAACCTACAGCAGAAAGTTCTTCATTAATGAGCCCATGCATTACGATGTGCGGTATACGCTGTTCAATTCTCCTATCAGTATCATCTAAAACAAGTTTTTGGAACAAGGCAGGAAGCATATCATGTAGTGATGGCAGTTCTTCACGTAGCTCTCTCATTGCACCTGAAATAATTATAGAAAAGAGGTCTGTCCCCGTATCTTTTTCAGTCCCCGTATCTTTTTCATTGATATGCCCACCTATGCCAAGAGAACTAAAACCATGGAGGCGAGTTTCGGAACCTTTTCTATCGTATACAAAAAAATCCCCATGCTCATTTTGCACAACGCAATAGGGAATTATCTGTTTGAATGTGCTATCGTGCTCTGCTATATGTCGATCAATAAAACAATAGGGCATAGAACTAAAAATCTTAATAGCCTCAACAGTACTCAAAGGAATTATACCCGTCTTAAGGTTCACAGCTTGTTCAAGGTCTTTGCGGGCAATACATAAAATTTTTTCATGTTTCATGTTGTACATCCTTATACTACATGAGATTATTTGTCTAGCTATGTATAATTACTCTCAATACTCTTGTTTTTTCTCCAATATGCCATTATTCTAGCCAATATGCTTACGCTTCTGTATACCCATGATGATTTTCTCATCGTTAATAAGCCACCAGGCCTTGCAGTTCAAGGGGGGAAGCGTATACAGACATCGCTTATCGATGAAATTGAACGAGATTTTCATTGCAAAACATGGCTCGTTCACAGATTAGACCAGGAAACTTCTAGTTGTATGCTGGTTGCACGTTCTCCACGAGCTGCTTCAACGCTCTCAAAATTGATTGTTTCTGACACTGTCCAAAAAACATACGCGGTACTTACTACAGGTCAATTCCCCGAAACATGCCGAGTACTTGATTTACCACTCATAATAGAAGGAAAATCTGTATCAGCCCGAACCATCATTAACAAAGTAATAAGGATTGGATCATATAGTTTTCTTGCATGCACACTCAAAACAGGCCGTATGCACCAGATCCGCAGACAGTGTGCAATGAGCGGTTTCCCCGTAGTCGGCGATGACAAATATGGAAATTTTGAAGCAAACAGAAATTTTGCAAAAACATATGGCGTAAAAGCATTATTTTTACATTCATGGATACTTTCTCTTGCCAAGCCATATGCAGTAAAGGTATCTGCACCATTGCCAGAGCACTTTACCCGCTTTTTTAGCCTGTCTGATGAATCCTTACTTAATGAGTTAGCTGATTATGAGCAAAAGGACTGTCCCCATGAGTGACTCCCAATTTCCTTTTGCATGGACTCATGGGGCAATCTGGCTCTTACATGATGGAACAATTTATACTGTACCCGGTTTCCATGATGAATGGATTAAACAGCATCAAGATCTTGTACCAGGTTGTACAAATGTTAGTGATGTAATTCTTACATATCACTGGATTTCAGTCGTAACATACGCAAAAAATTATATCGAAGTAATGATCGATTCGCGTAAAAACATGCAATCAATCGATACCGCATTAACCTACCTTGGACTACACCTGGAAAAATGGGAAAACACTCTCTTAATGGCCATGCAAGAAGATTATTACGAAAAAATATCTGTAGAAGACTTCAATAACCTGGAAACGCTCAAAATAAAACTACGAGGCTCTGAATAATGCCATTACCGAATAAAAACATAGCAAAATCTCAGGACAAGCGGATAAAAAAGCCTAAAAATACAACTAGGGGGACAGACCCGCTAATTATGTATGAGGATAAAGATATCATCGCGATTGAAAAACCTGCCGGTATCCCGGTAATTTCACCTGACAACCGCAAAACACGAAACATGCTAGATATGGTAACGAGGCATATTCAGAAAAAAAACCCAAAAGGCAGGGCTGCTCTTGTACACCGCCTCGATAGAGATACCTCAGGCATTATGATTTTTGCAAAAAATGCAAAAACAAAGTCAATCCTGATGAGAAATTGGAATACACTGGTACAAAAACGCTGCTATATCGCGCTTGTTGAAGGAACGCTTCCTCAAGACTCTGGCACCATCGATACCTGGCTCGTAGAACGCAACGCACAAAAGGTACAGCAAGTTCCGCCTCATACACGAAAAGCTTTGCGAGCCATTACACACTACAGACGATTACAATCTGTACCCGGATTTTGCCTTGTAGAACTCGAACTTGAAACAGGAAGACGACATCAGATACGGGTACAGATGGCTGGTATAGGCTGCCCAATTGCAGGAGATTACCTCTATGGCGCACAAACAAATCCATTTAACCGGCTTTGCCTCCATGCGTATCTACTTGTATTCATTCATCCATACACAAAACAGCTTGTAACACTAACAAGCACAGAACATGACTTTAATCTATCAGGTTAGCCTGATATCGTAGCTGAAACAACTGTATTCTCCGACTAGAATATTACAGAGAACTACCAGTGCTACCTGAGGGACAGACCCGGATGCAACCGAATGCAGCTACAACGCCGGACATCTGGCCGGATGCGCGCCAGAACCATCCGATTAGTTCCGAACACCTGGTTGCGCTGATACATGGCAGGATGCGCGCCTGAGCCGTCCGATTAGTTCTGATGCACCGGGCTGCGCTGATACATAGCCAGATGCGCGCCTGAGCCGTCCGATTAGTTCTGATGCACCGGGCTGCGCTGATTACATGGCCGGATGCGCGCTCCAATACTATTTAAATAAACTGAGACAAAGCAATTAATAAACTGGTGTCCTTGCATGAATTAGCGCGGTTAGCTGCTTGGCATTTTTTACAGCGCTTCCACGTGCATGGTTATTGAAAGCAATAAATAAGACTGCCTTTTGAGCCATTGAAAAAATTTTGGGAATCCAGCTGATTAGTTCACTATCGGTATAGTCGTAGTCATATCTGTTTGTCGCATCTCCTTCCCACCAGTTCTGAGCATTACGGCCATGCATACGAATATACGCCTTGTTGCCCGTAACAAGGTTCTGAGGTGTCGGAAGACCTCGCAGTTCAGGTGCATCAACCATAACAAGTCCTGCATTACGCTTATCTAAAGCTTCGTATACACGATCAGTGAACCATTCGGAATTTCTAAACTCCACAAAACAGGGCACACTGGCTAACATTTGTAGCAGTGATGCAAGATATTGTCTATTTTCCTCTGTATAGTGGAAACTATATGGTAATTGTATGAGTATACCAGCAAGCTGATTGTTCTCAGCAAGAGGAGCAATATTCTGCAAAAAAAGCTCAGCATGATTTTTCCAATCAGAACTACGCTCATGAGTAAGTCCTTTATATGCTTTAATGCTAAATAAAAATGATTTAGGCGTTTTTTGAAGAAGCCTCTGAAGGGCATTTCGAGAAGGCATTGTATAATAAGAAAAATTAAGCTCAACAAATGGAAACTGAAGGGCATAATATTTAAGATACTCAGACTGAGGAAGTACTTCTGGATAGAGAATCCCTGTCCAATCTTTGTATGAATAACCGCTTGTTCCTATGTAGATTGGATACACAATGTTATCCTCCTCCTAATAAACACCAAATTACAAACAGTGCAGCGCTATATCTCTAATATACTATACAAATAAATAAATAAAAATTGTAATACTTCTTTACACTAGGTGTAGTAGTAATTTTTTATATAACAACGTGCACATGAATGCTTAGACCACACCTGTAATGCTTATTACTTTCAGTCAATATAATTAAAATTTATTTCTACGTTAATTTTTTAATCCGGTATACTATACTTTGATTATGCTGCAATGACGATTCAAGGAGGTTTTTTATGGCAGGCAAATTTGAATATTTTAAAGACACATCAGGGAAATATCGATTCAGACTCAAAGCAGGAAACGGTGAAATTATTGCGGTATCAGAAGCATACAATTCACTCGATACCTGTCTTAATGGCATAGAGAGCGTTAAAAAAAATGCACCAGATGCGAGTGTTGTTGAAGTAAAAGCATAACATCTCAACCACTTTTATTAGGAAGCTGGACAGTTTTAGCAAGTTATAGTTTACGCTGAATCGAGAGCATCGTTAAATCATCATACTGTTCATCTTCTTTGAGGTGCCCATAGAGTCTGTATTCGGTAATATGCTCATCAGGATAGGGTCGCTTATCACCGCAGTACTTACTGTATTCCTTAAAATGTTTCACAAGAAAATCATCGATGAGACTGTCAACGACAACCGTATCCGTATCGGTAGCATTGGGATCTGGAATCATCCTAAACACTTTTTCTACTGCAGCTAATCCGATAACAAGATCGTGAAGACTTCCATCGCAAGTAGAAAAATCGAAAGTACACTGTTCATCTGGTCCTGCAGGATCATCCTGTCTTTTTAATACGTAGTGCGATCGAGTATAAATAGCTTCTGTGATTGCTTTAATACGTTCTTCACCAAATTGTTCCTTGAGATATTCTTCATGCACTTTCCCAGTTCTGGGATCCTTGACAGCTTCTGTGAGCGGTGTAAAGTCGAGTTTGCGTCGGGCACGGCTTGACTCTTCAAATCCATCAGTATAGAGGAGCAAAACATCTCCAGGTTCTAACGGAAGGCTAACTACCCGGAACGGTGCTGTTGCTTCGACCGTTGTGTTATCAAATGTTCCTGCAGTAGGACTCGAAGGCAATTCCTGAGTCACAAATTGTTTTTGTTTCCACTTATAAAAATGCACAAGCTTATCACCTGCATGACAGAGATGTAAGAGCCCTCGCGAACTATCATACAATCCCATGATAAATGCAGCAAACCTGCCTTTAAAGCCTTTTTTTTCTATGAAATCATTAATTTTATACGTTATCGCTGCAAGGTTGATGCCACTTTTCTTGAATGACCAATTTGCAAATTCCGTTGAAAAAATTGTTGCCACACCAACCATAATGAGAGCAGCAGGAACACCCTTACCTGCAACATCACATTTGATAAATGCATAATAGGGAGGCTCAAGTGTTTTAAAATCAAAATAATCACCGGATACACCTTTTGCGCCCTCATAGTATCCATATACAGAAAGATTATTTGATTCATGAGCAAAGATACTGAGCTTCTCTCCTGTCGGTTTTGTTGCAAGCGGCAAAAACATCTTTTGCACTTCCTTTCCTACTGTTAGAAGCTCAGCTTCTTTTGCTGCATCAACTAAACTGACAGTCATGTTATTAATTGTTTCAGTAAGTACTCCTATCTCATTTTTTGCTTTAACATGTATTACAAAATTTTCAAGCTTCTTTTTATCTTCTGTTGTTCTGATTACCTCTATGCCTTCTGCAAGTTTTAGTATTGGCCGGGCAATGATTCTAGCCAATGCCAGCGCACCAATTATACCGATGATAAGAGCAAGCGCAGCAATGATCAACGTATTCTGAATGAGTAATGCTCTAACGCGCAAGAGTTCTTGCACAATTAGCTCTGTTGAAACCGAAAGTCGGACAAAACCCCGGAAGTACTCATCACTCCCTTCCTGCCGGTAAATTATTGGCTTAAGAAAAACATAGTGAGCGGGAATAGTATTTAAATTAAGCGGATTTAACGCCTTTATATTAAAAGCAGGTTCTGCCGTTACAGCTTCTTCTGCTATAGCACTCAATCGTTCATTAAGCGTTTTCTCTATATCACGTAAGGCTGCTGACAACTCTTGGAGACGCTGCTGGCTTTTAGGGTCATCGAGTTTAGTCGCTAGAGCTCTTCCCTCCAAACTGATACTCTGAACTGTTTTTGCAAGATCACCAACTCTTGTCTCAGCTTGAGTATTCACCCAATTTCGTATTTCTTCCAGTCTTGATGAAAGTGAATCAGAATATATACTGACACCCGGGTCTTCGCCTTTTGCCTTTTCTTTTATATCAGGATCATTAGATGCCCAGAAAATTTCATTTCCAATATTTTGAGGATTAACCGATGTTATAGTAATATAATCAGCTTCTTTGATAGCTGCTTTTTGAGCTGGCAGTAATGAAAGCTCAAGAATATTCTTTGCAGGCAGATAGGTTTTTGCACCCTGTGCCACACTTTCCAATAGCACACGAGAGCGCTGTTCTAGTCCTTGGGCAAGAGATTCTCCCTGAGCATTGAGAAGTTGGTAACCAAGAGGAAGTGAAACCAAAATAACAACAAAGAGAACAAGAAGTGCTATCGTCATTGCAAACTGAATAAAAAGGCCACCGCCTTTTGCTCTGAGTTCACGTTTCTTTGTTTCCGCAATATGCTCCGCTTTACCTTTCATAATATTAGTCACCTCCTCAAGCAGCACATACCGTTCTACTGTTAAATTTTTCAATCGTACAACCGAACCCGTAACACCCAGCAGGGCTACCATTGCAGTAAGCACAATGAAAATAAAAGAAAGATTTATTTGTCTATGTGGCGGTTTTACGAATGTCCACGAAGGCTTCCATGAAATAGAATAATCACCAATTTTTACTGTACCCGTTACATCTATTTTAAAAATTGGACCTGTAAAAAACCACCCTCTTCCTGTATGATAAACACCTATTCGGTATACACCTGGATCCGTATCATTTACTTTGATATTCCGTATAACCCCATCAGATAAAATCTGATAGTCTTTTTGTTCAAAAACTTTATCATATGGTTCTTTACCATCGAGGTCTAAAACAATACGGGAAATTATTCCATCTTCCAAAAAGCCTCTACCAATTATACTTGCATTGATATCACCAAAGAATTCCTGATTGACAAGCACATTTGTTACTATAGTATATGGAATAAATCTATCAGCACGGATAATCATCCGCGCTGGTTCGCTGATATTTCCTACAGAATCAATTGCAGAAACTGCAAAGACATAGTACCCATCATCGATATTGGTAAAGGAAGCTAATGGAGAAACAGTTTTTCGCTGCGATGGCGGTTTAATATTCTCATATTTTTTTATTATATTTTTTTCATATTCAGTAATAGGTTCAAATGCGTACTGCATTGACACATCAGCCTTTTCTGGTTTCTCCTGACGTTTCCTTACAGGGAGTCGATCCAGAGAACCTACATACTGCAGAGTCCATGTATACCCCACAATTTCATCATCGTTTGGTGCTTGCCATGTTAATGAAAACGTATTGGAAAGTAAAAAATATTCACTATCAAACTCTGGAGCATTGATGATTGGTGAAGAAGGTGGTGTTGTATCACGAACAAATGTTACAAGAGCAGGAGTCGACCAGTTTCCAGCATAATCGAGCGTTCGTAGTTTGAAATACCACTCCCCATCCCCATCAGCAACAAGTTGCTTTTTTGTAACATTGCTCAATTCCATTACTGTTTCCGGAGGCTCTACCCGTGGATCTCTACTCCAGCTCCATGAAAAGCCCATAATTCCAGAAGAATCCTGAGGGACAGACCACTCGATAAGTGGATTTGAATTATTTGTTCTTGTTCCAGAAGTAAAATTAAGTGGGCGTATACGGGGACTGTCTACAGATGTATCAGGAAGTAGTCCAATGATTCGATATGGTTCTTCTGCGGTCTGCCAAAATGAATAAATTCCGCCATTTTGGTACAACGTTCTTCCAAATAAAGCAGATTGCCTTGTTTTTAGCGAAAGATTTGTCTCACTCCACAGGAGTCCATCTCGAATAGCCATAATCACAGCGGGGGTTCCTCTCCTGTCATCAACCCAGGAAACCCCCAGCGTATTTTCAAGCTCAAACAATCGAGGATCCGAACAGTTCCCCTGACCGGTAGAAACACGTTCGATTGTGGCTTTTTTTGGCTTGCCCTCCCGATCAAGCTGCATTAGGTATATCTGGCTCGTACCACCAGTTACAAGCTGACGGCGTTCCCACACAAGCCAGAGCTCATTTTTATAGGCAAACAGAACTGGACGTTGATTATCAAAATTAAAAGCCGCGGATCTGCTTTTAATAACAGGATCATCAAAATAGGTAATGAGCTCAGCTTCCGACCAGGTCTGTCCCCCATCGTCGGAATACTTGGAGTAAAGTTGAAAACTGCTTCGTTCAGAACCAGGCAGGGCTGCTAATGACTGAAAAACTACAAAATCCCGGTTGTCCAATGAGCTTGCTGTTGGTAAAAAATTCATATTGAAAGCAGATTCATACACTAATGGACTCAAGTTAGTCCACTGAACCCCATCCAGAGATGATGTGTAAACAATCGAAAGATTTGCATCCTGGCCTTTTGTTAAAAAGATGTACCAGCCACCACGCGCTCTTACCGATAATCTTGGTAACACCGCAGGTTCAGAAAGTATCGTTTCAGAAATTCTCTTGAATGCAAAAGTACCCTTTTCCAGTAGAAAAAACTGAATAGTATCAACAGATGAAGACACTGCAAGACCAGCTTGTCCATTATTGTTGCTCTGAAGAGAAAAAAGTACTGGGACCGTTGTTCCCTTGAAACTATATGGTCCTGCAAAGCGTTCAAGATACTGAGTTTCTTCAGCTGAATAGATTGATCCTGAAAGCCAGACTGTCCCTCCATCTGCAGTTTTTTCATAGGTCTGCCATACGACAACTATTCTTGTACTCGAACCGCTCTTAACGAGTACTGCCTGCGGGAAAGCACCATTCCCTTTTGAAATTTGGAGCGGATCTTCCCAATAGTAGAGAGCTGCAGTTCCAGACTGATATGTCATGCAAAAAATAATACCTGCTAGAACTATGAAGCGGATCCATGCAAAGCTTGATGTATGCTGGGAGATTGGAATTATTGAAAGATGAAATCTCTGTTTTTTGTCTTTATTCATATGTCCCTGCTGTTAATACCCTAATGCTTTGAGCCGAGCATCAAGATCAATGACTTTTTGCATTTTTGCAGCTTGAGGATATGTTTGCAAGAGTTTTGCAAGCTGACTTCTTGCTAGAAGATAGTCCCCATTACTGAACAATCGTACAGCCTCATTATACATTGCTTCGCCAGCAGCTGGAATAACAATAGTAGTTGTTGCTCCAACAAATGTTGCAATCTTATCTTTCAGTCGAGAAGCTTCTTCATTATTAGGATTAAGTTCGAGAGCTCGATTTAACTGAATCAAAGCATTTGGGAATTGGGTAACATCCCGGCTATCATAAATCTTTTGGGCAGCAGCTGTAAGATTTTTTGATTCCGCAATTGCTTTTGGATCTGGCGGAGGCAACCGTAATCCCAGCAAAATTTCAACATCTGCAAGTAGCGCTTTTAATCCTGGATAATTAGGTTCAAGAGCTTCTATATCTTTTAAATCACTATAAGCAACAGCAAGATCAGTTTTTGCCTGAATCTTAGCCCGTGCAGTCTGTACCATCGAAGCGATTTTTTTATAAAATGCATCTGAATCAATAAGCTTATCTATTCGCAAATCAAGTATACGAGCATCACGATTGAGCGGATACATGAGCTTCACTTCTTCAATTTTTTGACGTGCCTGGGCAAAACTCCGAAGAGCAGAAGGAGTATTTTTTTGAGCTAGTAATTTTGCTCCCTCGTCATAATATTTTTGAGCAAGAGCAAGCAGCTGGCTCATTTCCGGATAGAGGGGTGCTGTTACTGGAATTTCGCGTCCCGACTGAATTGTAACAGCATTTTGAACGAGCCTGAGCCAGTATTCCACCTCTGGTTCTGGCTCTGCATTCGTTGTTTTCCACCTTCCACGTGCCTGCAGTAATGCGTCCTCCGCCTGTGTAAAGTTTCCAGCAAAATAAGCATTTTTACCTTGCGTGAGTAGCCGCCGCGTATCAGCAATCACCTTGTCATTTTCAGCCTTAAGTATTGCTTTTGCAAGATTTTCAAGCGCAGCATCACTCTGTGCCCGTAAAGCAGGATTTTCTTCAAGCGCAAGAGAAGCACTATACCGTTCACGTGCGCGTTCAAGCCGCTCTCGAGCTGTATCAAAATTACCTGCAGTAAAAGCTGCTGTAGCTTCTTGCAGCCTTCGTTCTGCTTCTAGTTTTGCCGCGTCAGCAAGTCGTTTTTGATCTGCTGCTCGTGCAGTAAGTCCTGTAAGATTTTGTCTTTCGGTCTGTAATTGTTGATTCAATGTAGAAAATTTCTCAAGCCACTCTACTATGAGAGGAGCTTGTGCAATATAGATAGCTTCTTTTTTTATTGCCGTGGAAATATCATCAATTTGCTTGAGCAAATTTTGGATAAAACTATTCATGGAAGCAGAAAGTTCCAGTGCTTTCCCAGGATATTTTAATACAATGGTAGTGCCTAAAAGTGGATCCGTTTTAGTTTCTCCATCAATATATATGGCAACCTGACTGATACCCGCATTGATAGTCTCATTCATAGTATTAAAGGCCATCCAGCTGTATTGAGCCTTTAATGTTACCGCCTGCACAAGAAGATCCTGCACCGATTGGAGAAATGCTAGCGCATACGCATCAAAAATGCTTTGTTGATTTTCCGCAAATGGCGAAGAATATCCAAGCTTCGTTGCAGCAGCCAACTTTTCCGCTCGTTCCATTGAATTTTTTCGAAGCATGTCATGATCGTTTATCAACGTGTAGAGACGTGTTTTCGTTTGATCAAATTGCGCTAACAGTGTACCGAGCATTTCCAGAGAAGGGACAGGAGATTCCCCTAACGTTTTAAGCTGCGTTTCTTCCTGAACTTTCCTTACCTGGTATGCAACGAGCGTTCGCCAGGAACCAATTGTTTCATACGCATGTTGATACTGTATGTAGTCCCTACCCTTTGACGCAAGAATAGCCTCTCCCAATGCAGTTGGGACACCGATAATTTCTTCGGGGACGTACATGTTCCAAAACGTTATAAGATCCATACCAGATAAACAGAGACGCTCTGTTACATCAAGGTTATTCTGAATTTGTTGCCATTGCCCCTGGTTGTAAGCATCAGCAATTTCCTTAAAAAGCACTTCGAGCACTGTATCTAATTCTGTCTGTGGAATACTCATTTTATGGATCCAATCAGCATCGAGCGTTCCTACAAGACCTTCTAACTGTTCTCCTGTTTTTCTTCCAAGAATTAAACGATATGCAAAGGGTAAAAATGAGTTTTCTGTAACAATTTCTGCTCCTACATTCAGTTCGGCAAATAGTTTTTGTAAATTTGTGCCTTTTTGTTTCAATTCACGTCGAAGCTCATACAGCACAACCATAGAGTTTTTTGCTTCTTCCTGGAACAGAGTGATATCTTCAACAGCTTTTGCTTTATATGCATCTGCAAGGAGTTGCATGATTTTTTCTGTTTTTGCCGTTACCTGCTCATATCTACTCAATATGTCTTTGATTGCATCGACTGAAGCAAGAGTCTCTTCGATGAGCGATTTTTCAAGCGAAGATTCAGCAAATTCATCTCGATAGAGCACAAAACCAGTCTCATATAGTTTTGCAGCTTCGACAAACTGCTGTGCAGCAAGTAATTCTCTACCACGACTCATTATTGATTCAAATTGAGCTCTGTTGTAGGTAAACAGTGCAGCTGATTTTGTTTGATCAATAAAATCTCTCAAACCAGTACTAGGATTTTTTTCGAAAGTCTGTAATTCCTTGATCATAGCAAGTTTTTTTTCGTTATTTTCTGGTTCTTTGACAATAACATCCAAAAGTTCTTTTGCCTTATTGTTGTATGCTGCACGAATTTCAACAATTCGCTTCAATCGTGCCTGGGCTTCGTCGAAACGCTCCGGATACTTTTTCATAAAATCTGTTAGATAGAGAATGGCTTCATCGTATTTTTGCTCAGCAATAAGCTTATCGATGTAGACAAGCGGATCTTCTTTGGCTCCAAATGCAAAAGCCATACCAGCGATGAGAAAAATCGTAATACTAAGCATCAATCGATGCCTTACTATAGACATATCCATTTTCATTGTCGGAACAACTGAACATGAGATTGAGAACATCAAAACACCAGATTCAAAATTCGGTATTAACGATAATAGTTTGCTGTTTCAATCATAGTTCCCATGTTCAATAATTTTACTTAAATTTTTGAATTTTAGCACCGGGTCTGTCCCCATAGTTGCTTGGATCAACTTATAGCGTAGTCTTAGCTGGATTTTACTCATCATATATAGTATAGTTTATATCAGAATGTATAAGAAAGCACTCTTAAAGGCTATTTTTCTCACTTTGGGTGTGTTTTTTCTTTCTAATTCTGATATCCAGAGCCAGGAATTTTTTTCATCAGCATACGAACTCATATACAATATTTTTTCAGTAAGTAGTGACCCCAACGAAGGTATGACCGTTTTTTTGAGTACACTCATCCCAATGGGTGGGACTGCGGAAAGTATGGGTCTAGCCTACACTGCTGTTGCAAATGATTCATCATTTTTGGAAATAAATCCATCTGGCAGTGCTATTTTAAAAAACACGGAATTTTCACTTTTTCATAATAACTGGATTGCAGATACCAGAATCGAAGGTATTGTGTTTACACAACGGTTTGGTAGTTTAGGTTATGCCATTGGCGGTAAATGGCTTTATATACCTTTTACAGAACGTAATGATTTTGGCGAACGGGCGGCAACAGGCTATTATTCAGAAGCAATTGGTATTGCGAACATAGCATATCACTTTTGGCCTGGATATTACTTTTATGGTATTGCGATTGGTGCAAATTTTAAAATTGCCTATCGCTCTATACCTGATTACACCGATGAAAATGGCCTTCTTGTTAAAGGCTCTGGATTGGGGCAATCTGCAGTAGCAATAATGGCTGATGTAGGTCTAATAAGCAAATTTAATTTTCTTAAACCATACTCTTCACGTGATAAAAATTTTTCTATTGGACTTACTGTGAGAAATATTGGGCCACCAGTTCTTGACGAACCCCTTGCCACAGTTGCATCACTTGGCATTGCATACAGCTTTCTGCGACCACTAACACTCTCAATGGATATTTTTCAACCCATTAACTTACTTGAATTTACACGAAGCGAAAAATTCTATGGAGGGATAGGTGCATCACTACAAATAGCTGATTTCTGGAAAATGCAAGCAGGCTTTTTGCTAAAGTCCGGAAATCCACGCATATCACTTGGAGCTACCGTCACCATCGAATCATTGATTATAAATATAAATTATACACTAGACCTAACAACGCAAATAACACCTTTAAACCGAATGAGCATTGAGGTCAAATTCAATCTTGGCGATAATGGAAGAAAAGCCATAAGTGATCAAGTCGACAAACTCTATATTCTTGGTCTCGAAGCTTATGCAGCAGGTGATTTTGAACTCGCTAAAAAATACTGGGAAGAAGCATTAAAACTTAATCCATACTTTGATCCGGCACGCGAAAGCCTTGCCATGGTTAAAGCGGCAATTGAAGTGCAAAAAAAAGTATTAGAAATACAAACACTGGGTGAATGATTTTTAATGGGAGATATTTTACAAATGACACTTACTTTTTATAGCAATTTAACTGCTTCCCAGACTAAAACTTACAAAATAGGATTGAGATTATGATAGGAATTGTTGCAGTATTTTTAAATCTACTTATATTTTTCATACAAGTATATAGTTTATTTATAATTGTTTATATCGTTCTAAGCTGGATACCAAATAGTGAAATATATCCAATACGTACATTCCTGGGTCGTTTTACTGAACCCTTTCTGAATATCTTTAGTAATCGAAATTTTTTTACAGCAGGCAGCCTTGATTTTGGTCCTTTAGTTGCCTTGATTGTGCTTTCCATCACACGATCGTTGCTAATTCTACTGCTTATAGGTAAATTTACTATTCTTGCAATTGTTTATGTAATGATTAGTACTTTATGGGATCCTGTTGCATTCTTTATGACACTGTATCTCATTTGCATATCAATTCGCTATGCGGGTTTTATTTTTGCACCACACAGCTTACACCCATTCTGGCATGCTCTTGATATACTCATTAATCCAGTACTTGCTTTTATCAGTCGAAAAATTTTCCCCAATCGTATTATAAAATACGAAACAAGCTTATTTACCACGCTGATAATTTTAATCGTCTTACGTTTTGGCATAGGCTCTCTTATGAATTTATTAGGAAAATTTAGCAGTCTACGTTAATTAAGCATCTGGTAATCATCCGGGTCTGTCCCCTTAGTTTCTTAGTTTTAGTTTCTTAGTTTTTATCTTTAATTTTTCCAAATATATCTAAATCATTTCTAAATTATTTTAATATTTATTTACTTAAAAGACTAGCTGATTTTGCTTAATTAATACATTCTATATTTTGCATGATAGCACTTTATTTGCATTTTAAATTATATTATATTTATAAAAAAATCATCATTATTATACTCGCATTGTTACTCTAAAAAAATAGTATTGAGAAAATTCTTTTTTATTAATTTTCTATACTTATAAATAAAATATAATAAAATTCGATTTATGGAATATCATCATCTGACATACATACTTTATATTTATTCATCAGTGCATGTTGATAAATTTCATGAACCCAATCGCTTATCCATTTTTTCATAATTTCAAAATATCTCTGATAAAACGCTAGACCAGACCATTCCCAATCATCTGCTTTTTTTACTAATTGTGCTTTTACAGGATTTTCGCTTATATATCTAAAACATCGTTCAAAATCAAGTTTGGTCCATAAAATCTCAGATTTATACCGATCTCCCCATAGATGCCCAGAACGATTATGCCTTTTATTATATCGAATAGCAACTGTCATAAGTAAACGCTTCATGATATCAGGAAGTTCTAAATCCAGAGTCTTAATTATTAAATGAAAATGATTACTCATAATTGTAAAATTCTCAATCTTAAATTTAAGCTCTGCTTGAAGTGCCAAAAGCACATCAATAAATATCATTTTACATGATTTCATCTTTAGCCGATGCTCTCTACTATTAACACGCGCAAATACATGATACGTTCCCCCAGGAACAAGCTGACGAGGCTTTCTCATACAAAACTCCTCCTATTTACTGTTGCATTTTAATTGTATATATCTGCAAAGCTGATCTTTTGCATGCAATAAATTTTGAATAATTTTAAAAACCTTAAACTAATAAAATAGAATCGCTAAGGGGACAGACCTATTAGTATCGCTTTATTAGTATCAATATTTTTCGTATATGCTCAAAGTAGTTTTTATGTGTGTTTTGCAGCTTACTAGTATTTCGATAAATTTTTATTTTTTAATATGGTATATAAGTAAACGAATCAATAACAACTTCAATATTTTTTTGTTCCGTAGGTGCTCTTCCTTTCATGAGCCATAAATTAATACGGGCTTGAACGTTTCCATTTAATGGTATGTCTGTCCCCATATATTCCCAACTGGCAGTTGTTTTCAATGCTGTTTCTAAATTACTGTCACCTTCTTGGCTTATGAACTGTACTTTATTTGGGTTCCATAAAAATTGATGTTTTGAGTATTTTTTATCAAATTTCAAAGTAAATTTTTTATGATTGCCATTAACTTCCCAGGGCTGTACTGAATACTGAGTATTTGGCCCATCTGCTATTCCCCACCGTGAGAATTCAATATCTATTTCTCGATAATTGTATTCTGGAGCTGTTTCATCCCAGATAAAAAGGCCAAGCACTACATATTTATCAAGAGTGTCAAGTGGACTAGAAAGTACAAACGTGTATTCCCCATAACCCAAAAAGCGCTGTGTGAAAACTTCAGTACAATACCATCGGTTTTTATCTTTCTTTATCGTAAGGTGAAGTCTGCCTTGCTCATCCACCCATACTGCATCTGTGCTGTCAGAAAAATAATTGGGACCAGGCCCTATACGGCTTTTACTATTCTTAACATACCAGGTATAACCAGAAAATACTATTGTTCGCATAGTATCACTATATGCATCTTCATTTTCCAGAGGCAAGGTAATAAATAGGATAAATAATATTACCAATGAATAATATTGATATTTTCTGCGATTTATTATCATAATAAGATTATTATAATCTATTTTAAGAAATAAATCTTTGCTTTTCTTTTATAACCACATTATAATTGCATAAAAATATTTGTACCATGAAGTATCATATATAGATTGATATAGACATTAACATCCTTGAATCCCTGCTACTACTCACTACTGTAATAGAAGCTCAGAATGAATGTATTGGAGGACATACAAGGCATGTTTCAAAATGTGCCAAAGCTCTTGCAAGTGCGTATTATTTGAGTACTGATGAAGTTTTTGAAGTAAAAGCGAGCAGCCGTGTACATGATATCGGCTAAGTAGATATTTCTGATGCTATCTATAACAAACTGGGACTATTTGATCAAGATGAATTTGAATTAATAAAATATCCACTTATTGATAATATGGCAATTGAACAACATCATCTATCATCATTCATTCAAAACGCTATTTATAATCATCATGAGCGCATTGATAACAAAGGCTATGTTAAAGATAATACCAGTCTCTCTATCTAATAGTAAAATTATTTCCATTGCTAATACATTTGATGCAATGACAAGCTCAGGACCTACCGAACCGGGTATTCAACATGAAAAAGCTGTAAAAATTACTTCAGACAAGGATGCGGTTCAATCAGCTTTATCAAATAATAGAAAGACAATAATGTGTCTTACTATCTAAATACTACAATTATAAATGTTTTTCTATCGAATCCCCCTCTCCCCTAATCCTAAAGTTTTGTGTATACTTATACTAAATTATTGTAGTTTCACAGCAAACAAAGCGATCAAGGAGCTAATTCATGCTTTCGTCAAAACAGCGGGCATTTTTATCTAGTTTGGCTGCCCAGCTCGATCCGATAATTCATTTAGGCAAACAAGGTACTGAAGATGGATTTATTACTGCACTCGATAAAGCGCTTGAGGATCATGAACTTGTTAAAATACGATTCATTGATTTTAAAGCAGATCGAAAATCTATCGCTTATGAACTTGCAGAAAACCTTCATGCCGAGCTTGTTAGAGTAATTGGACATACCGCTATTTTTTACCGTAAAAGCACTAATCCAGAAAAACAGCATCTATCCTTGCCTTGAACTTTCTAGGTTACCAATTTGCAATTATCGTAACCGGTATAAAACAAGCAGAAAACAAGCGGGTCTGTCCCCTTAGCTCTATAATTTTTATAGTAATCAGCAATAAACGGAGATAGTATGGATTTACATCGCATGAGAAATATCGGGATTATGGCGCATATTGACGCCGGAAAAACTACCACAACTGAGCGAATTCTCTTCTATTCTGGTAAAACATATAAAATTGGTGAAGTAGATGATGGCAACACCGTTATGGACTGGATGGATCAGGAGCAAGAACGCGGTATCACTATCGTCAGTGCTGCAACTACAACGTTCTGGAAAGACCACCAGATCAACATCATCGATACACCTGGACATGTTGATTTTACAGCTGAAGTTGAGCGCTCTCTCCGTGTTCTCGATGGAGCAATTGCGGTATTCTGTGCAGTTGGGGGCGTAGAACCGCAAAGTGAAACCGTCTGGCATCAAGCTGATAGATATCATGTGCCTCGTATAGCATATATCAACAAGATGGATCGCCCTGGAGCTAATTTTTTTGCTGTCATCGAAGAAATTAAAACAAAACTTGGCGCAAATCCAGTTCCTATTGAAATTCCTATCGGCGCTGAAGATACCTTCAAAGGCGTGATTGATTTAATTACACTCGAAGAACTATACTGGAATCCCGATGATGATGGCCAGACCATCACAAAAAAACCGCTTTCATCCGATCATGAAGCTCTAGCGCACGAATGGCGTGAAAAACTCATCGATGCGCTTGCAACACATTCTGAAGAAATCACCAATTTATTTCTTAATGAGGAGCAAATAACTGAAGAACATATACGAAAAGCCCTCCGCGAACAGACAATAACATTCAAGACTGTCCCCGTTCTTTGCGGGGCTTCACGCCGCAATATAGGTGTACAGCCGCTCCTCGATGCAGTAGTACACTACTTCCCCGCACCAGATGAAGTACCGCCAACACATGCGATTGATCCACGCAATGATCAAAGCGTAGAAATACCGTGCAAAGAATCAGGGATTCCGCTTGGTCTCGTATTTAAGGTGCAATACGATCGCGAAATGGGCAACCTTTGTTATGTGCGCATGTATTCTGGTTCATTTAAAACTGCAAGCACGGTATTTAATGTTGCCAAGAAAAAACGTGAACGCATTACACGCATTCTCCGCATGCATGCCAATAAAAGTGAACCCATGGATGAAGTAAAAGCAGGTGATATTGCTGTGTTTATCGGCATGAAGCTAGCACAAACTGGGGACACACTCGGTACCGAAGGCAAACCATTGCTCCTTGAACGTATGCATTTCCCAGAACCGGTCATTTCTGTCGCAATCGAACCTAAAACCATGTCTGACCGTGACAAGCTCAAAGAAACACTGGAAATTCTTGCAAAAGAAGATCCCACATTTAAAGCTGCAGAAAATGAAGAAACCGGGCAGCTTATTATTCGCGGAATGGGCGAACTACATCTTGATGTACTCGTTACAAGAATTTTGCGAGAATTCAAAGTTGGCGCAAAGGTTGGAAATCCTCAAGTATCCTATCGTGAATCGATAACAATGGAAGTGGAACATACGGAGCATTACGAACGTAACCTTGCCGGTAAAGACATAGAAGCAACACTCACGCTTCGTGTTAAACCACTCGCACGCGGTGCTGGCAATACATACACAAAATCAGTACGAAACCATGAAGTTCCTGAAGAAATCTATGAAGCTATTGAACGCGCTATCAACAATGCAATGAATGGCGGCATTGTTCTGGGTTATCCGTGTGTTGATATCGGTGTGGAACTTATCGACATTGAATACAATGAACTCAAAGCGTCACCATTTGCTTATGAAGCATGCGCCAACATGGCTTTTGATGAAGCCTGCCGGAAAGCAGGACCTGTAGTTCTCGAACCCATTATGAAAGTTGATATAACAACACCGCACGATTATGTAGGAAACGTTATGAGCCTCTTATCTCAACGTGGCGGTATTATTTTGGGGTCAGACTCAAGAGGAACTATCGATGTTGTTCACGCACATGCACCTCTTGCAGTAATGTTTGGCTTCTCCACCAGTCTCCGCTCTGAGAGCCAGGGTAGAGCTAGTTTTAGTATGGAATTTAGCCATTTTGAACAAAAGCGATAGCGAATTATACTTACACGGTAAAACTATTAGGTAAGACTCATATACTAAAGGTGTTCTAAAACAGATAGCCACAGTGTTCATGTCCTTGTTTTGACAAAGCAATCATTCACTATCATACTTAAATAGCAAAATAAGGAGGTGTGTATGAGTCTGTTTTTTGTTCTATTCATACTTTTTGAAATCTGGTGGATTATCTGGATTATTGTTGCTCTTACCAGAAAAGCCTATACGATGTTCACCTTTTTGCTATTTACTGATATAACATGGGTGATACTCTGTCTATTTACTGCTGATTATCTTGAATTAGGCCGTTTTGCACTGCTTTTATTACCTATCATTATTCTACCACCAATGGTTTGCATAATAACAGAATATCAGCGTGGCGTCTTATTCCGACTTGGTAGAATGAAGACTATTATGCAGCCTGGTTTCAATCTGATTTTCCCTCTGCGCATCGATATTGTTCGAAAAGTTGATATTCGAACGTTCACCATTGATGTTCCAAAGCAAGAAGTGATTACCCGCGATAATGTCCCGGTGCTTGTTGATGCTGTAGTATACTTTAATGTCTTTGATCCTGCACTGGCTGTCAATAAAGTTGCAGATTATGCCATGTCGACGAGTCTCCTTTCACAAACTGTGCTTCGATCAGTTTTGGGCCAGCATGAACTTGATGAAATGCTTTCTAAGCGTGCAGAACTTGGGGCATTGCTTCAAAAACTGCTCGATGAAGCAACTGACCCCTGGGGAATCAAAGTAAGCGCAGTTGAAATTAAATCGGTTGAGCTTGCTGAGAGCATGAAACGTGCAATGGCAAAACAAGCGGAAGCTGAGCGTGAACGGCGTGCAAAAATAATCGCAGCAGAAGGAGAACTTCAAGCCAGTGAAAAGCTTACTCAGGCAGCCTCGGTTATAGCCACACAGCCAGCAGCTCTCCAGTTACGATACCTCCAGACACTCTCAGAAATCTCCGTAGAAAAAAATTCAACAATTCTTTTCCCGCTCCCAATCGAATTGCTCCGTGTCTTTGACGCAAACTCAAAAAAATAGCTCGTTCGCTCATCCATGCACATGTCACTTTTGACATGTGCATGAAATTCCTTGAAGAAAAAGCCATGGGGACAGACCCGATAGTTTTCTAATAGTTTTCTATAATTTTTGTGTTTGTTTTTACAAGTTTTTCTAATTAATTACTCTCAAAAAAACGCTATTCCTGGATTTTATACCGAGTATGTTTCAAAAAAGTCCAGAATCGCAGACCAAACTTTTTCTCGCTGCGAATCATAGAGCACGAGATTATGGTGCGCATGTTTAAAAGTATCCATATTTGCTATGTACATCTGAATATGCTCCGAAGAAACGCCCTCTGCAATGACGAGGCTATTTTTATGCGGCACAACTTTATCGTAGCGTGCGTGGCTTATGAAGACTGGGCAGTCGATCTCCGGAAGGCGTTTTTCCATTTGCGAAAGTCCAGCTTGAAGTGTCCATGCCTGCCTTGGGAAGATTCCCACATACCCTTTCCAGTTTCCGTCACCATCCTCACCTACCCTGTTTTGGTCTTCATAATCTGCACCGATGCTCCGGCATAACCACCCAATCATGCGGGCACAATAACCTAACGGATTCATCACGATTCCATGTCGTAACCATGCATTGATCACAGCAGGCGAACCAATAGTTGCCACCCCTGCTGGTTTCAATTCAGGCACCTTGCAAAAATCTTCTGCCACAGCCAACGCAAGAGAACCACCCATCGAAGAGCCAACAAGACATACCGTTTTATAGATTTTCCGATACCGTATGTATTCAATTTTCACATACTCAAGATAATCCCACCACGTTGTACTAATAAGGTCCCGGGGGTGTGTACCACATCCAGGTAGTAACGGACCTGCCATATCCCATCCACGTGCCTGTACAAGAGGCCAGGAACGATGAAAATCACCAGGCGTAGAGGGAAATCCATGAATACATAAAAGAAGCCTATCATTACCTGCTTGCTCATGAAATGGTACCGCATCGGGATGATACACTGGAACAGAAGGTGTGTGCTGTTTTGGTTTTTTATAGCCTTTTGTGTTAAAAAAAATTATCAATGCAAACAAAAATCCTGCACAGGTAGTACCCACAATAAAAGACATGTTCCATCTAACATATCCAGCATATAAACCTGCACCGATCAGACAGAGTAAGATTACAGCAGAAATCCGCTTAACCATATTGATACGAATATGTTTTTCCCTCACCTGTTTCACTGTTCTTCCCCTTTAATTAGTAGTTCGTACTTACTTAACGATTTTAGTATTTATTTTTCAGGTATAATATAGTATATTACATTCATGCTGTATGTTTCCATGCATACCAGCAGTTATATTTTTAATATAAAAAACTTGTCAATACTAATTTTTTTGTTCATACTTATAAAGAGTAATACGTTCCTATAGTATAGTAGGAATTGAGGAGCATAGTATGATTAATACATCTGATGTTGGTGGTGTAGTACTCTACAGTGATGCAGACCATAAATTTATCTGGCTCGGAGCAGAAAGCAAACAAAAATCTGGTGTTGTACAAACCATGCAATACCTTATAATTGACAAAGGAAAAGGTATTCTGCTTGACCCGGGCGGAGTACATCTCTTTCCTCGCGTTGTCGCATCGGTAAGCAGATACATAAACCTCGATGATATCGTGACCATTTTCTTTTCTCACCAGGATCCCGATGTATCAAGCGGTATTGCATTATGGTTAGGTGTAACCCAGGCATCAATCTATATTTCTGAATTATGGATACGATTTCTTCCTCATTTTGGTATTGTTGATCCTGTACGCGTTAAGCCCATTGAAAAAACAGGGAAATTCCTCACACTCCCCTCCGGTGCACGCATGCAATTTATACCATCACATTTTATGCATTCGCCCGGTAATTATTCACTATACGATGAACGCTCACGAATACTTTTTTCTGGAGATATCGGTGGTGGTGTTTTTGATGAAGGTAAAGAAGAGCTCTATGCTGATGATTTTCAGAAACACATACCTGTTATCGAAGGTTTTCATAAAAGGTTGATAGCATCAAATGCGGTTGCTCGTCGCTGGGTTGATATTGTACAGGCACTCAACCCTGACATCATCGCCCCACAGCATGGAGCAATATTCCGTGGTGCGAGTGTTAAAGCTTTTCTTGCCTGGCTATCAACACTTCAGTGCGGTATTGATTTACTTGATAACTGGTACAAGGAATAAAGTATGAAACGAAACCATAATTCCGAATTACAACCAGAGGTACCAAAAGCCAGACAGCTACAAAACCCACAAATTTCCTCACCGAACATAACAGAACCAGGTGAAATATGCAGAGATTTTGAAGATGAAATTACAATTCGTGATAACTATGCTCGTGCTATAGAATTGTTTACAATTGGCTACAATAAAAGTGTTGTCCTGCAATCAGTAACAAACCACTCCATGAGCATTCTCGATGAAGCAATGGCTAATATCGAAGCAGGACTCTCAAGTATTGTTGCAGCATTTGAAGAAATCCGAGCAACCAGCACCAGTATAGCAGGCAATACTGAACGCATTAATGAAATGATGCAAGAAATTCTTGGCAATAATAACTCAGTCAACGGCAGTATCGCCGAACGCATGAAGGATATTGAATATGGTGCACAAACAGCTCAAGAAATAGGTTTAATGTTTGGCGAACTCCAGGAAAAAACCAAAGGCATAACGGGTATTACATCCTCTATCCAGGATGTTTCAGACAGAACTAATATACTTGCTATCAATGCATCAATAGAAGCAGCACGTGCTGGTGCTGTAGGTAAAGGCTTTCGCATCATTGCTAACGAAGTACGTTCTCTCGCAGGACAAACAGGTAACTTTGCAAAAGAAATTGAAGCAAATATCAATGATTTTGCTAACACTGTCAACAGTATTGCCAACAAAATGAATGAATTTGTAATCATGCTTACCAGATTTAAGGATTCATTTGCTTCCGTATTAGCTGCTTCAGATGAAAATACTGACAATGCAAACAAAACAGGGCACCTGCTCACTCAAATTACCAGCTCAATGAAAGAAGAAACCCAGGCTCTTGGTGAAGGGTTGACTTCACTAGAGCGGATATCCAATAATGCTAAAGATACTCATGCAGTATTCAAAGCATTGAGAAATTCTCATAACTTCCTGGATACACTGCTCAATAAATCGAATTAATAGAAATATTTGCTAATTCTATTAAATCAACAATAATAATTAAGCTGGAAATATTGTATAAGGATAGCATTCGATGTCCAACACAACTCCAACATGTGTAATTATTAACAGCAGATATGCTGATTTTTCAATTGAACGATCTGTGCTCGAACCGCTCGGCGTCAGGGTCATTACCGTAACAAATGATTCTTATAGCCAACCGAAACAACAGGGACAGACCTCGCAACAAACATCATCTTTACTTCCTGAAGAAATAGATGAAAATGCGTTTATCAAGAGTGCTCGAGATGCAGACGCATTGCTTATCAATCTGGCAAAAGTCACTAAAACAGTCATTGATGCTCTCCCCAGGCTCAAAGTAATTTCCCGATATGGTGTAGGCTTAGATAACATCGATGTAACTTACGCCCAAAGCAAAGGTATCTCCGTTTTAAATGTTCCTGATTACTGTACCGATGAAGTCGCAGAACATACATTAGCACTCATGCTTGCCCTTTTACGCGGCATACCATGCCGGTCACAAGCTGTAAAAACAGGTCTGTGGGATCTACCAGAGCCACAATTCGTATTACGGGGACAGACCTTGGGTATTATTGGATATGGAAATACAGCACGAGCTGTAATTGCTCGCTCACTTGCATTCAAACCAGCTGAAATTCTTGTCTATTCAAGACACATTGGACATGCTGCGACCGGCCAGATTACCAAAAACAACTTGCAAACTAATAAATATGAATCAAATATTAATCCGGACTCGGATACCGATACATATCCTTTAGTAACCATGGCTCAGTATTTTCATGTACCACTGCGTTTTGTACCGCTTGAGACACTACTTACTCAGAGTACTATTATTAGTTTACATACGGGTCTGTCCCCGCAAACCTACCGTATGCTTGACAAACGAGCATTTTCACAAATGAAACGCGGGGTTTTTATAGTAAACACAGCCCGCGGCGGGTTAATCGATTTCGATGCACTGTATGAAGCTATTGAAAACGGTATTGTCAAGGGAGCAGGCCTTGATGTGTTTGAAACAGAACCGCCAATCTCGATGCTAACAAAGCTTACTTCGGATAAATTGATTCTCAGCGACCACACAGCATTTCGCTCTGTTCATTCAATTGAAGAACTTAAAAGACGATGTGCTCAAAATGCAGCGCGAGGGCTTGGGTTGTTATAAAAAAACAGGCTTTCTCACGAATCGGTGACAGCCTGTTAATTTATATTGTACAATGTTTCTACTAATTAGTTAAAACAGAATCACAACATCAACCTCCAGCTTCAATGCGTGCCAACAATTCTTTTACTTTATCAGCATACTTATCAGGAGCAATTTCAGCAGCTTTATTGAGATAGGTTTTTGCATCTTCGAACCGCTTGGAAGCAAATGCATTGATACCAAGAGCATAATATGTTATTGCTTGATCAGATCCCAACGCCAATGCTGTTTTATAGTATTCTTCTGCACGTGCATAATCATTTTTAGCATATGCAATGAGACCAAGGTAATAGTGTGCAATATAGTTATCAGGATTCTTTTTGACAGCACTCAGGAAATAAGTTAACGCTACATCATAGTTTTTATCAGTATATGCCTGAACACCTTCGGTTATGTACTCAGCAAAGGTTTTTTGATTTTTTATATAGCCAGCAAAATCGATGTCAGCATCATTTTTACTGTACCATGCCACAAAATAGTTCTTTATTTTTGCAGGCATATCCTTATCAGAAGGATTAGCGCGAAGTGATGCAATTACATCCCACATAAACCGTTGATATACAGGTTTTTCAGAATTCAAAAGGAATGATATAAATGCCCAGGACTGTGGATAAAATACATCGATGCTTAAAGTAGCTTCTTCTGAATTCATAGAAAGTAGTTTTTCAATTGTAACAAGCTTGTTTTGTGTCTGTAAAATTTTCACAGTTTCCAGCCACGAATCATTTTCCATAAACGATAATGTTTTTGTTGCTGGATCCCAGAGTACCCGTTCAAAGTATACAGCAAAACCCTCACGTATCCATACAGGCGGTTCTGCAACAAAAGCTTTTATAAATTGAACAAATGCCTGATGTGCAAGTGATGCATCGAAATCCTGAACATCTGCTTTAGAAAAAATGACTAGTTCTGAACGCTCAACTGTGGGATAGTGAATATATACAAAATCTTCTTTAGCCTGACCTGTCACTTTTTGTACATATGCATCAAATGCTGTTTTATCAGCAAACATACGAACTGTCAGAGGACCTTTTAGCATTGTTGTGTCAAATCGAAAATATGTATTAAAAAGCTCAAACAGCTTTTCCAATCGTTCGGCGAGTGCATTTGCTGTCTGATTATCGCCTGTTACCCAAACTGTATAATGAGTAGTTGTAGCACTAACAAAACTTGCTTGAGCAGATACACCTGCAGTAAGCATTACAAGTATTCCAAAACAAAGGAATATTTTTTTCATGGAAACCTCCACTATTTAATAACAATTATACAATACAATTATCGGCTTGTTTACCAAAAAACAAACCATATTTATGTAAAAACCTGTAAGATTTATTGCCGATTGATACTTTCAATAATAATATTGACTTCTTCAATGAGAATTCCTGTGTAGCGCTCTATATTGTCAATGATATATTGTTGGAGCCCATGAATGTTACCAGAAAGCTGTTTTCCAAATGGCATTTCTATAATCACCGTTAATCGATATCCCTGTGAATCTGAGCGTATACTGATTTTTTGTATTCGGATTGATTCATCATATTCATCGACACAGTGAATGACCATTTGAGACAGTGCTGATTCCGAAATTGCTACACGCCCGCGTTTTGAGAACTCAGGCCGTACTACAGCTTTCTCATATGTTTTGGGAGGAGTAATAGTTTTACCAAATCGTTTTTGAAAAAATACACGAATCGAATCATAAAAAATCTGAGGATAGCTCCGTTTGATTTCTATTGCAGGGACAGGTATGACGTGTTTCCCCTCAATTTTACGAGACTGCTTTGCCATCTCGATATCTTCTTTTGATGCAATATCTTCAATACGGATAATTTTTGATGGATAAGGAATCTGTAGCCGCTCTGCAATTTTTTTTACCATGCGTTCCGATGTACCTAAAATGAGAATATTACGCCACGTATGATGCTGAAGATAACGGGCAACTTCATCACGATGTTCTTTTTCATGAAACAGTGCAGTTTTCACTGCTGCCATGTAGCTTTTTTCGCGCTTTGCAGATTTTCCTGCTACAATTGCATCATTAACGATTAAAACACCATCATCAATAATGTATTCAATACCATATTTTTCAGCGACAAGCTTAGCTCTAAAACTTTTGCCGGTACCGCTCTCACCAACAAGCCCAAATACAGTGATTCCCCTGATTTTCCAAAATATGCGTATGAATAACGAAATCATATGTACTACTCTATAATTAAAAGCGATTTGGGTAAAGAGCAAACGGGGACAGACCTGGTACTAGCACAAAAAAAATGCAAGCCAGCATCTAGCCAGCTGGCTTGCTCACTTTATACATCACACAATTGTTCAGATTATGATATGGAGTCCCCGTATGGTTACCGCACGCGATTACCATACGGGGTTAGAACTTGATTGTTCGCTTTATACAATCTTTCGTGCTTCGATATAGAATCGTTTTTCCGGAGCTTCTCCCATTGAGAACGTTTTCCGCGGCATGACGCCGTGTTCTATGATGTAAGTAAAGAATGTGTCTTTACGTACTGGAGGAAGGTACAGACCTAGATTACCTGGCTTTTTAGCAAGTTGTTCGAGGCTTTCGGTTCCATGGATATAGTCTATGCCTGATTCCTGATGTGCCTTCAAATAGCCATCAAGTACAGCTTGTATGGTCGAAGTTGCAGCCACTGCCTGTGGTTTGCTGAAACGCACAAGTCTTGTGCCTGATTCATGAATAAGTACAAATCGATGCTCTGTAGTATGTATATCATCGGTGTGTTTAACGGCTTCGGCGAAAGGCATCGGTTCGATATGAGCTCCAGCTTCTTGCAGAGCTTTTTCTAGCAACGCTTTATCGGCTTTAAAAAGCACCCGATGAATCGGATGGAACGGGAGCCCCTCGTCATAAATATTGACAAGCTCGACAAGTGCATAGCGTGCAGGGTGGTTCATAATTCCAGGATTTCCAGAGTTTGCTTTTTTGATTTCTTCCCATATCTGTTTTGCAGTAGCAAGTGAATGATTCCCGTCACCTACTGCAAATAACAGCGGTGCCTTATCAGCATACTTCTTTGTAAAAGCGTGCTGCAAGGTTTCGAGAGCATCAGCAATTGTGGCAAGTGTACGTTCATCGGTGATATGAACACCTTTAATGTGACCTGCTTTTTGCATGAGATCAAAATCATACAGTGTCTTAAAGTCAGACATGCGTGCATAGAGTGGTTCAATAACTGTACGACAAGGATCGTCTATGAGCAGCATTATATGTGGTAGTTCGAGAGGCGCACCCCGCCGTATTTCCATGCGTGGAGGAAGCCGTTCGAGAATAGTTCCCTCAGTTGGTCTCACCATTGAGGTAACCTGCTTTCCAAACTGATATGCTTCCAGATCTACTGCAAATATGAGCCCTTTTCGCGGATGTTTTTCAAATGGAGTATAGCGTTCAACGAGAATAAAACCTTTACCAATGTTTTGCACTATACCTTCTCCAAGATAGTCGTGCATTGCTTTTTGAATTGTAGCTATGCGTTGTGGTTTATCTCCTGCTTCAAGATAACACTCAGGATAGATTAAATTATAAGTACTTGGATGGCTGCCGACAAAAGCCTTTACTTCCTCCCAGTACTCAGGTTCGCTGGAATACTGATCACAAGCTACAACAGCCCAGCGTGTCATATCAATCCCCGATGCTGGTAACATAACATCAGGAATACTTACCCCCAATCGTGAAAAACGTTCCTCCAAACCAGTCATAGTGTCTCCTTTTATTGGTTTTTTGTAACTCTAGCACATTGTTATAAAAAAGTCAGTAATTAGTAAACTTGTGGATGTAGCTCATATACTCTAAACTTGCATGAGTAGTTATTATAGTCTAAACTTGTTACTAAGGGGGAAAGGAATACAGTATATGGATATTTCAGAAGTTTCTTATAAGAATATCATTGATGCCCTCTCTGACGGCCTTTACATTACCGATGTCAATAGAAAAATTGTATTCTGGAACAGCGCAGCGCAATCTATAACCGGATTTTCTGCTGAAGAAGTTATTGGCAAGCACTGCTCCGACAACATACTCACCCATATCGATGATAACGGTAACAAGCTATGTCTATCACTGTGCCCGCTTGCTCTAGCAATACAGCAAGATAAGCCACAGGAAACTCATGTCTACCTGCACCATAAAAATGGACAAAGGGTGCCTGTACTGGTTAAAGTACGACCACTCTATGATAATGAGGGCTCTATCATCGGTGCGGTCGAACTATTTTCTGATTATAGCAAACAAAAAATCTTTGAAGAAAAACTTAAAACAATGGAACAACTGGCACTCATTGATACACTTATCCAAATTCCCAACCGAAGATATTTAGAACAGCAATTACATGCTGCTTTTGAACAAATAAAACGTTATCAAATACCGTTTGGATTCATTTTCCTGGATATTGATAATTTTAAAACCATCAATGATACCTATGGTCACTCAGTAGGTGATCAGGTATTAAAATATGTAGCATCGACACTGCAGAACCTTACACGACCATTTGATACTGCTGCCCTATGGGGCGGAGATGAGTTCGCTCTCATAGTTTATAACGTTACAATAAGTTCACTATCTGAATTGGCTAATAGAATTCGCATGTTAATAGAAAATTCATACTATATACATGATCTAAAAACTGTTGGGGTAACAATTTCTTCAGGTGCTACGCTCATTAGAGAGACCGACTCAATTGAAACACTTATTGAACGCGCTGACAGGCTACTCTATACCAGTAAACATTCAGGGAAAAATTATTTAACTGTTAGTTAAAAAGTAAAAGAGGCTGATCAGATTATCTATCTTAATCAGCCTCTTACTGCATTATTCTTTTGTTTTACCGATCATTATTTTGCAGGCGGATACAGGAACGGATAGCTCTTTTCACGACCTTTTTGCGCCCACTCTTCTGGAATCACTTTCCAGTTGTTATCTTTTTCCAGCTTGATGACACCAGTCTGTTTTTCAAACCATTTGAGCATGTAATACCTAAGATCTTTTGTGGTTGATGATGTTACAAGTGTCATTTTTTTGAGGACTTCCGGATCAATTCCCGCACCCTTTATAAGATGTTGTCCGCCACCCGAACCACGATAGCTATTGATTGCAACTGAATATGTTTTATTGAGATCAAACGCTTCTCCATTTGAGAGACTGATAATGGTTACACGCTGACCCGCCGGTTTTGAAACATCAACGGTATACTTGATACCGGCAAAACTATCATAATTGTATGGACGTGTTACGGTATCATAATTATTGTATCGAGAATTGAAAACATAATTTCCATCTTTATCCTTTGCAAAATTGATAAGGTGGTCATCCGGTCCTGTCATCTGGTTCATCCACATTGCATAGTTATATTCCATGAAATCTTTTATCTGTTTGCCGGTAAGATTCATCGTGTACAAGAAGTTCTCATACTTATACAAATTGAACATATCACGCACACGAATAGTTCCATCTGCGGAAGTAGGAAGATATGCATACTGATCGAGCGGTGCAGCAATTGAAATTTGAGCAGGCTTCATGCCTGTTGTTGGGTCATTGCAAATTTCAAGCTGTATTCTGTGTATGAGATCAACAAATGCAGAATCACCAAAAAGTGCATCTTCAGAAGTGACTTTACCTTCCATTTTACCTATTGGCCTATCTACCCAGGTAATGAGTTCTTGTTTTGCACCATCAAATTTAGCCAAAAAATCTGCATCCGGTTTATAGTCTTTCATGGGTACAAGAACACCTGAAAAACTCTTTTTCCAGGTACCGGTTGCTTTATCTTTTTCCATAGTCACTATTACACGAGCAACATTTGTTGCATTAGCGTTAGGACCATAAATGGGAACAATTCTGCCATCGGGACCTTTGACTGGAACTTTTTTCTTTGCAACAGGATCCCAGCCATAACCATCCCAGCCAGCATGATCGTGACCTACAAAAATAATATCAAAACCTGGAACGCGCTCTGCCACAAGCTGGCTTGCACTTTCGTTGCGTTTATCATCGGCTTTAGCTCCTCCATAGGTATAATCAACACCTGCGTGAAAGAGACCCACAATGAGATCGGGTTTTTCTTTTTGCTGGATAATTGGAATCCATTTTTTTGCAGTGTCCACCATATCTTCGACATCAAGTCCCTTCCAAAGCTGATAAGGTAGCTGAGTAGTTATACCTGGTTCCGTAAGTCCAAGAATGGCAATTTTTATACCTTTGCGGATAATTATTGTATAAGGCTTGAAATATGGCTCTCTCGTTTTTTCATCAACTATATTTGCACAGATATAGGGCATCTGAAATTCTTTTACCAATTTATCATAAACAGCATGTCCTGCCTCAATGTCATGGTTACCGACAGTAACTACATCGTACTTCATATAATTGAGAACATCTGCCCAGATGTGCATAGCATTAGTTTTTTCAAAATTATAAAAGTACACTGTTGGTTGTCCCTGAAGTGAATCTCCATTGTCCATGAGGATTACTTCTGCGCCTTCTGCACGCTTTTGCTTAACAAAAGTCATAACTTGTGCCATCGAAGTATCCATGGGTTTTCCCGTTATAAAATTGTATGGGAAAATAGCTCCATGAATATCACTTGTTTCGATAAATACTAGTTCAATTGGACCGTCCTGTGTGCCTTTAGTAGTTGAAACACATGCACCAAAGACAAGCACGAGAGCAGCTACTAAAACCAGCAAGCTAATAATAAGCCTGTTTCGTTTCATACATACCTCCTTACAGTATACATACTGTTATTCTGCTTTTTGCAAAGCAGCCCGTATATGTCTACAAAATTAAGTGTATATACGGAATTTTAGTGTATACCAGCTTTAGCAAAATGGCAACTCATTTTAATGGATTTTAGTAACAAGAATATGTTACAATGACAGTATGCAAAAAAATTGGTTCTCTATTGCGTTAATACTATGTCTCAGCCTTTTGTTTTTGGTTAACGCAGGTTATTCCTTACTGCTTGTATATCAAAGCCAATCAGAAATCAAAACATTTTTAAATCCTGCAAATACATATCCCATGTTGTATCATATTACAGTTCTGCTTCCTGAATCCAATGACCCTTTTATTGAACAACTTAAAACTAGCATCGAAAAAGCAGTAACTGCTGACAATGGAGCGGTAGAATTTCTTTTCTATACGCAGCAAAATTCCACAGCCGATTCCGCTGTTTCCTCAAAAGCTGAAGAACTTTTTAATTTAGCTCTGAATGCAAATGTTGATGGTATTATCATGTTTTTTAGTCAAGCTGAGTATATCAGTTCTTATGCAAAAAGAGCAAAACAAGCATCAGTCCCATTTACTGCAATAGCTATGAACTATTCTTCTGCAGCAGACTCCTACTATGTTGTATCTTCCGATTCGTACGCTCAAGGAAAGTATGCAATTCAAGAAGCTCTTAGTGTATTGGGGAATTCTGCGCGCATTGGAATTATAGTGCCCTATTCCACAACCGATACTGTTGATTCTGCCTCATTTTTAAACGGTGCAAAGACTGCGTTACTTGAACATGGAAAAGGGAAAATATCAGCAGTAATTTTTGAAGGAGATCCTGCGCTGCAAGGCGAGGAAGCTGGATTCACTTTATTTCACAATAAACCTGATATAAATGTAATAATTTGTTCAACTGCACACATTAGTATGAACACAGCACAGCTATTAATTGATAAAAGTCTTGTTGGTAAAATTCTCTTAATTGGTTCCGATGAGAACTCAGAGATTTCACGATTATTAGAAAAAGGTGTTTTCAAAGCCACCATTATACGCAATGCTGATGCAATCGGGAAAGCAGCTCAAAAATTGATTATGGAGCAGATCCAGAAAACAGGTAAACCTATTCAGCTGTCTATTAAACCTATTATTAAGAGCATAGAAAATAAATGATATGAAAGCCAAAATAAGAAATCGAATAACATTAAATTCACTAGTAATTTTAATTATTCTTATTACAGCTACTACTTTTACGAGTATTTTATCACTCGAATTAACACACGGCATTGGTCTGCTATTAAAGAATAACAATACGTTAAAATCAATTCGTGACAGCCTTGATAATACGCATAAACATCTCGAAACATATTTAACTTTTAAAAATTCGGAATCGCTTAAAGAATACATCAAATGGTCAAGCACACTTGAAAGCTTAATTCCATCACTTAACAACAGAATATACAATGATAAATTATTATTGATGGAACGAAATCTCTATTCGGTACTAACACAGTACCTTAAAACCACCAGTACTGCTGTCAATGCAAAACGAGGAAGAAACATTCCGGTATATACAGCTGAATTTGAACATGCAGTATCTATGGTCGAATCTGCACATACAATTCTCGATACTCTGCATCTTAAAAATATGAATAGGAGCCTTTATGCGTTTGACTTTTTTAAGGAAAAGTTTGGGGAAATAGTTTTTATAAATTTTACACTTATAGCTATAGCTTTTGTTCTGAGTATTTTGATTATTTATAGGTATTCTTTTGCCATTACGGTCCCAATTACTCTGCTTGCACAATCGGCACGTGAACTTGAAATAGGCAATTTTATTCACTCTATTCCCCAGTATGCCCATGATGATGAAATTGGAACACTCTATACAGCTTTTAATAATATGCAAAAGAGCATTAAAGATGCATTTGAGGCAATACAAAAAAAATCGGAACTAGAACAACAGGTACTTGTACAAAAAATGGAAATGCTTGAATTTCAACACAAGCTAAAAGATTCAGAACTCTTAGCGCTACAAACACAGATAAATCCACATTTCCTCTACAATACGCTATCTGCTGGTTGGCAGTTAGCACTTGCAGAACATGATGAAAGAACAGCAGAATTTTTGCAAAAACTCGCTGAATTTATTCGGTATGCTCTAAAGCCAGCAAACCGTCTCGTACTTGTATCTGAGGAAGTTGATTGCGCAAAAAATATGTCTGGCTACTAGAAGCACGGTTTGGTAATCGATTTACTTTTTCGTTTACTGTTGATGAAGAAACATTTGCGTACGAAGTTCCTGCACTTATCCTCCAGCCACTCATTGAAAATGCAATTAACCATGGGCTTAAAGAAAAAGAACAAAACGGGTTCGTTCATATAGCTGTCGAGATTAAAAATAATATTATCATTTTTTCTGTTCATGATAATGGAAGTGGTATGAGTAACGATGAAGTACAACGAATACTTTCTCTTCGAGAACCAGAAAAAGGAATTGGTCTTACAAATGTGATAAGAAGGATTGAACTTGCAACAAACGGTAAAGGCAAAGTATCCATTGATTCACGCATCGGTGAAGGAACAAATGTAACCATAAGCATCCCGACAGAGGAAATGCAATGAAACATATACTTATTGCTGATGATGAACAACCAATTATCAATGGCCTCAAACTTATTATTAATAAATATTTTTACGATCAATATACAATAGTTGCAGAAGCACATAATGGGCGCGAAACTATTGAGCTTGCAGAAAAACACCTTCCAGATATTATCCTTATTGATGTTAATATGCCAGGCATCAATGGTATAGAAGCTATACGAACTATTTCCAAACAAGGCATCACAAGTGCATTTATACTCATTACTGCATTTGAAAAATTTGAAATTGCACAGGAAGCATTAGCTCTGGGAGTATGTGATTACATACTCAAACCTGTTTCCAAAGATAGGCTCGAACTTGCATTAAATACTGCATCATTACACATTGAAAAACTCCGTTACTTAAAAGAAAAAGAATTAGAATATGCCGAAAGAGAAAAATTACATGCAATTTATATGCAGGAAATATTTTTTTACAATTTAATTAACAACAAACTCACAAAAGATCATATTTATAATTTTAAAAATGCAGTTCATATTACAAAAAACTTTGCCTGTATTATCCTTATAAAAATTGACACAGCTGATACTTCAAACGATTTATTAAAATTTTTAACCAATTTTATTCTTTACAAGACAAATGCATTATATAGTTCATTTTTATTTACTGATTGCAATATTATATTGCTGCCCCTTAAAGAAAAATCTGAAACCGAACTCTTTAATTTCATTAGTATGCTTACAGAAGAATTTCAGCATCATATAGCTGCTAATAAATTACTATTATTCCCAGGAACACCAGAGAATTTTTTAAACATCAATCTATCATGGAATTTTGCAAAAGAAAAACTATTTTCGCACTATTATAGTGATACTCCGCTGCAAAATACTTTACAGGAATCGGATCTTCCATTAAAAGAATTCTATCAAACAATAGCTGAAGGAAAATATCAAAAAGCTATAAAGCTTATGCAAGACAGCATCGAAACCCTGCTATTATATGAAACAGATGCAATAAACAATTTTTCTTATACACAACTTTACAAGTTAATTGGTATGTCTGTATGTCTATCAACTATACAAACAACACAGTCTACTAATATACTTACCATGGATGCTATAAAAATATTTCATCGTTTATGGGAAGAGAATCACAAAAGAGAAGCGCTTATCACATTGCTTCCATTATTGCAAAAACTCAACAGCTCATTGCAAATTAAAACCAATTCTCCGCTTATCACACAAGCTCTTAATTATATACACTCCCACTACAAAGAGCCAATAAGCTTAGAAAGTGCAGCTGAAGTACTATCAGTATCACCAGCGCATCTTTCCAGAGCGATGAAGGAAGAACTAGGCAAAGGATTCGCACGAACACTTACTGAAACTCGTCTTGAACATGCAAGATATCTTCTTAAAAATCAATCATTATCAATTAAAGAAGTAAGCATTCAGTGCGGATATCAAGATCCAAATTATTTTTCAAGAGCATTCAAAACCTATACTGGATTAACTCCATTAGAATACCAGGAAAAGGAGCTTAACCATGAGGACTAGAAACCCATACTATTTATTAATCATTATTTTACTAATATTTTCATGCAGCAACAAACAGGAACAAAACAAACGTTTTGTTATTGGATTTTCACTTGACTCACTCGTTGTAGAACGATGGCAAAGAGATCTAGAAAGTTTGTCTAAAGCAGCAGAAGATCTCGATATGGATATCATAATAAGAATAGCAAATCAAAATGCAGAAACTCAAATTGCACAGATTAAGGAGCTTGCATCACTCGGAATAAATGTGCTTATTGTTGTACCCAATGATGCAAACAAACTGACTGAAGTTATTAAATATGTAAAACGAAAACGGATTCCAGTTATCAGCTATGATAGACTAGTCTCTAATGCAAATGTCGATGTTTATATTTCCTTTGATAATGAACAAGTGGGAAGCCTTATGGCTGATACAGCCCTGCGTGAAAAACCTAAAGGTAAATATGTCATTGTAAATGGAGCAATCAATGACAACAATGCATTTATGATTAACACGGGTATTATGAAAATATTACAGCCTGCAATTGCCCGCGGGGATATTACCATAGCTGGAGAAATCTGGCCGGATGAATGGTCGAGTGAAGCAGTACGCACACGTTTTGAAGCGCTCATAGCACAAAACGAGCACATCGATGTTGTACTTTGCGGTAATGATATGCTTGCAGAAACTGTCATTGCCATTCTCTCTGAAAACCGCATACTAGAAAACACACTGGTATTAGGACAAGATGCTGAACTATCAGCATGTCAGCGTGTTGCAGAACATACACAGTTTGCAACTATTTATAAACCTGTTCAGCTTCTTGCACTTAAAGCGGCTGGTTTTGCTTTAATGCTCGCACGAAAAGAAAAACTGCCTACAGAATTCTTTATTTCTGATGGCACGTATTCCATACCCTATACTAAATTATCTCCAATAGTCGTTACTGCATCAACACTTGATGAAACGGTTATTCGTGATGGCTTTCATAATGCCAATGAGGTGTACCGGAATACTAATAAGTAGCTACACATTATGAACTACCATTCTGAATAGCATTTTTTTAACATTATTTTTGTAATTTTTTTGCTAATTAGTACTCAAAAATACTGTTTACGCTACATGCAAAAAATTTCCTTCAATTTGTTATTTCTTTCCTGCTGCATGACTACAATAAGCAATGCAACAATGTTCATAACAAGGCGTTAGGTGCATGATTAACTCGATATCAATCTATGCATGAAGCGCTCAAACAGGTTAACACCTGATTTTACTTCTAAAACAGGAGGAAAAGTATGAAAGCAGTTCGCATTATTATGACGCTGCTCGAAAGTGTAGTACTTATATCAGTACTGTTTACTGGCTGCCAGAAAAAGGCAGCAACACAGGTTGGAATTGTGCTTCCAACTAAAGATGAACCACGCTGGATCCAGGATCAAACTCGATTTATGGAATCATTACAGAATGCAGGTTTTTCAGCAAAAGTTTTGTTCAGCCAGGGCGATTCAGCCAAAGAAAAAGCAAATGTGGAAGCATTAATAGCGGAGGGAATCAAAGTACTCATAATCTGCCCGCATGACGGAACCGCTGCAGCAGCTGCAGCTGATCTCGCAAACAAAGTTGGAGTAAAAGTAATTTCCTATGACCGTCTCATCAGAGACACCACATCAGTTGATTACTATGTAACATTTGATAGCTTTCAGGTTGGAGCTGCATGGGGAGATTATCTAATTTCTCAAGTTCCAGAAGGTTCTAAAGGAAATAACCTCTACCTGTATGCAGGAGCTGCCAGCGATAACAATGCTTTTATTTTCTTCGAAGGTGCATGGAGCAGATTACAGCCCAAAATTGCTGATGGCACTTTTGTAGTTCGCAATTCTGATAAAGCAGTAGCACTCATGAATAAAGCTTCACTGACTCGTGATGAAATGGCTCAAATCATTGGACAGGTTACAACCAACTGGAATTTCAATGATGCAAAGAGCAAAGCAGAGGCTAATCTTACCGCAGTTGGCAAAGAAGCAAAAGGAACCGTATATATTTGTGCTCCTAATGATGGAACAGCACGGGCAATCGCTGATGCATTTGCTGCAGACAAAGCAGTCAGTAAATATTATATAACTGGTCAGGATGCTGAAATTGCTTCAATTCAGTACATTATTGATGGCAAACAATCAATGACTGTACTCAAAGATGTACGCACTCTCGTACAGGATGCAATCAATGCTGCAATTGCCTATATGAAAGGCTCGAATCCTCCTGTTACCACTACTTATAATAATGGCAAAAAAGATGTACCAGCTAAACCTACTGCTATTGTCGTTGTAACAAAAGACAATGTGAAAAAAGAAATCATCGAATCAGGATACTGGCCAAGCGATAATTTTACCGGACTTAGCAACTAAGAGTTCATTATAAGGTAACGGGTGCCTGTTTAGTGCAGACACCCGTTTTTTATAAAAAGGAGCAGATGACATGAGCACATACATGCTTGAGATGAAAAACATCACAAAACGCTTCCCAGGAGTTCTTGCGCTTAATAATGTAACTTTTTCAGTTAAAAAAGGAGAAATACACTGTCTTGTTGGAGAAAACGGAGCTGGCAAATCTACGCTTATGAAAATACTGAGTGGTGTTTATCCACATGGACAATTTGAGGGATCAATAATATTTGATGGCAACGAAGCTAAGTTTTCACACATTCACGACAGTGAAAAAGCAGGCATTGGAATTATTTACCAGGAACTTGCTCTCGTTCCCGAAATGATGATCTATGAAAATATATTGCTTGGGCATGAAATACAAAAAGGTATACAAATAGATATACCTGAAATGATAAAAAAAACAGAACAGCTTTTAGAAATGGTGCATCTTTCAGTAAAGCCTACAGAAAAAATTAAAGAACTTGGAATTGGTAAGCAACAGCTTGTTGAAATTGCCAAAGCTTTAAGCAGAAAAGCAAAACTACTCATACTTGATGAACCAACAGCAGCGCTTAATGAAAATGATTGTGAAAATCTACTTAACATAATACGGGAGCTAAAAAGTCAGGGAGTTACCTGTATTATGATTTCCCATAAACTGAAAGAAGTAATGGCTATAGCAGACACCATTACCGTACTCCGTGATGGTCAAACAATCTGCACTCTCGATAAAAAAGAAGCTACAGAACAGCTGTTGATTAAACACATGGTTGGCCGTTCTATTGAAAATATATATCCAACACGAACACAGAAACCAACCAATGAAACTGTTCTTGAAATTAAAAATTGGTCTGGTATCGATTCTAAAACAGGTAGAAAAATCCTTCAAAATATTTCACTTACAATTAACAAAGGTGAAATAGTCGGTTTAGCTGGCCTTGTTGGATCAGGTAGAACAGAGCTAGCACGAAGCATATTTGGAAATCCTGATGGCTACATTGTATCCGGTAAAGTAATTGCAAATGGCAAAGCCCACCAGTTTACTCATCCGCACGAAGCAATTAAAAATGGCATTGCCTATGCATCAGAGGACAGAAAGAAAAATGGTCTCATTCTTATTCAATCAATAAAAGATAACATTTTACTCGCAAATCTTAAAAAGATTTCTTCTACAATTGGAATCATCAAATCAGAAGAAGAAATTGTTCAAGCTAATGAATATGTAAAGTCGCTCACTATTAAGACGCCCAGTATTGAACAGTTTGTACTCAATTTATCAGGAGGCAACCAACAAAAGGTTTCCATTGCAAAATGGCTATTTGTGGAACCTAAAATTCTTATTCTTGATGAACCAACACGCGGAATTGATGTTGGTGCAAAATTTGAAATTTATACTTTGATGAATCGGCTTGTAGCACAGGGTATGAGCATATTAATGATCTCATCGGAGCTGCCAGAAGTACTGGGTATGAGCGACCGTGTCTATGTAGTCGCTGGTGGAAAAATCACCGGTGAGCTTACACGGCAGGAGGCTACTCAGGAACGAGTCATGGAACTAGCTACATTGTAAACAAAGGGAGGTATCGATGATTATTGAAGATTTTAAGGCTGTAATAAAAAAGAATATTCGTGATTATGCAATGTATATTGCTTTGGTGTTTATAATGATTATTTTCTCCATTTTAACTGGTGGAAATTTTATGTCCTCACGAAACATTGCAAACCTCTTAAATCAAACTGGTTACATTGCAGTCCTTGCTACTGGAATGACACTCATAATTGTCATACGGCATATCGATCTTTCTGTGGGATTTCTATCAGGATTTTTAGGAGCTATTACTGCAATTTTACTGACACAGTTTCATGTTGCGGTTTGGCTTGCTATTCCTATCGTATTGGCTCTTGGCGTAGTGTGCGGATTGATAACCGGTCTTCCCGTTGCACTTTTAGGAATACCAGCATTTGTATCATCACTTGCAGGCTGGCTTGTTTATCGCGGAGCACTCATGCTTTCGACCGCAGCAACAGGAACCATCATTATTCCTAATGAATCATTTAATGCACTGGGGAATGGATTTATACCTGACCTTTTTTCCTGGATACCATTTCTCCCACAATACCACAAAACCACACTGCTTATTGGTTTACTGACAATATGTGTTTTCATACTGTCAGAAATGAGAAGCCGATCAAGAAAAATGCAGTATAATTTTGCTGTTCTTACAAAACCACTTTTTTTACTCAAAATACTGTTTATTACTTTGATAATAACTTACATTACATTTATTCTTGCTGGATACAATGGCCTTTCCTGGACATTCGTTATTATGATGGTAGTTGTCATTGTCTATGATTTCATTGCGAGAAAAACAATGCTAGGCAGACATATTTTTGCAGTTGGCGGTAATCCAGAGGCTGCCGAGCTTTCAGGTATCAATGTGAAAAAGATAACGCTCTTTGTTTTTGGTTCTATGGGTTTTCTCTCGGCTCTCTCCGGTATACTATTTACAGCTCGCCTTAAATCAGCAACACCGCAAGCAGGGACACTCTTTGAACTTGATGCAATAGCTGCCTGCTATATTGGCGGAGTATCAGCATCAGGAGGCATAGGCTCTATCACTGGTTCACTTATCGGTGCGTTAGTATATATGTCTCTCATGAATGGAATGAACCTTATGGGGACAGACATATCTATGCAGTATATAATCCGCGGTCTCGTACTTGTTGGAGCTGTAATTTTTGATGTTGTTTCGCGAAAACGAAAAGCATAATTAAAACGATTAATGGTACTATGAGGGTTGTTTCTGTAAAACTGTATAGAATGCAAGCTTAACGGAAACGCCGAAAGTTCTCTGTTGCCCTGCGGTTTGCCTCCATTCCCGCAGGGCTATTATTTTTCAACTCATCTCATGGGAGCAACAAATGGGCTAGTGTCACGAAGCTTGTTAAAATGCTGTTTGTTCACAAGTTTCGTGACACTAACTATCAATACGCTGCAGTGTCTCTGTCAATAATGCTACAAGCTCAGCTTCTATGCCAGGATTGTTTCCCTGAATATCTACCATAATTCTAAACAGAGGCTCAGTTCCAGATTCTCGCATCCAGACAAAACCAATCGGTGTAGTGCCGCTCTGCAGTAAAATCTTGAGTCCGCCTCTTCCAATTTCGTTCTGTGCAGTAATTGGGAATTCCTGCATACCAGAACTCTGTAAGACTGTATATGTTACATTGTCAAACTGATAAGATAGTACCGATTGTATTGTTTTATAAAATTCTGGAATCGTCAGAAAAAACTGCTGTTTTAGTTCAACGGGTGGTTTATGTTTAATCGTTAAAGCTGCCCTGCTCTCAAACACACTCGTTGTAGTCCACAGAGGCAGCGTTTCTGCAACATCTGAAAGCGAAAAAGTATCAAAATAAGCATCTCCCCGGTTTGTTCGTTCGAGCCACACTCTAAAGGGACAGACCTTGTTGCGAAGTGCAGTTATTTTTAAGAGCGAACCGAGTGTTGAAAGAGGATCACGGACGCTCGATGGATAGATGATAACTCCGCCATTTGAGCCTTCCCCAATAATACGTACATCCCAGCCTTCTTTCCGGAGTTCGCGGGCACGGCTTACCACATTAGCTTCTCCTGTTTCAGTGCGGAACACCTTAGCGCCAAAAACCCCAGCAATTGCATCAATCCTGAGACTCGTTGCATCGTTACAAACTACTGCAAGCTTTTTTCCTTGCTGGGCTGAAGCAAGCTCAGATAACACGGTAAGCGCGAATGTTTCCTGCGCTTCCAGCGGTCTTGGCTTCTGTTGCTCTTCATCCCAGATAACTATATTGCCTCTATCGCCATCACAATCGGGGACATACCCCATCAGTATGGTATTATCCTGTTCGTGCTCCCTGGTTAAAATTTCAGCACAGTCTGTAAGCGATTCTCCTTCCGGGACTATTCTGTGGACAAAATGACCAGGAACATTGTTAAATGGAAGATATGTTGCTCCCATGCTGGTAATAAAATTTTCATCTATCGAGAGAATTCTCGAAGACCCATTGAGTTCCGCAACTATACCAACACCATAGTTTTCTATTTCATCAGCATACGAATTAAAAACAGTTTCCTGTTCCTGCTGGCGTTCAATTGGCACATTGGTAAAAACTTCTCGCGAAAATAAGAGGTAGTCTGAAAGCGCTTGCCGTTTAACACGCGGAGCTCTCATAAACACCGCACTAACCTGTGCAGGATCGAGTGTGGCCATGAGCGAAGCAATACAGTCTATATCAGCTTTACTGCAAGCATCCTGTTTGAGTTCAGCAATAAGTCGTTTTGCAGTATCTGGCGAGAGCACTCCGCCATCAGATAAACCAAACTTGATGCCGTTGTGTCCCGGCGGGTTATGGCTTGCAGAGATATAGCAAAATCCATGCAGCTTCTGATACGGTGCTGCTGTTTCTCGATTACTTTCAGAAGATTCTGAATCACCTGAACTGTGTGGAAGTTTAGTGCCATGCGTACTATTTGTTGCACTATGCATGTACACAGCAGCCATAATTTCCGGAGCACTCATAATAAACCCATAGTGCACAGCAATACCATGAGCAAGAAATACACGAATCATAGCATCGGCTAAAGCGGGTCCTGTCGGCCGTGTATCGATTCCAAGAATAATATGCACCGATTCACCAGCATAGTGCTGCTTGAGAAACTGGGCAAACACATGCGCCATTCTTCCAGCAACATACACAGCAGCTGGTGTGAGAGCACTTTCCATGTCATCATCGTTACGGCCAAATACACCACGCCATCCCGATGCCGATAAAATCAATGAGTTAAAAAAAGCGCTCGCTTCTTCTGGATTTGGTTTTATTGTTAGTGGATTTTTGTCAGGGTCTCCCATATACATGGAAGTCCCCGGATAAATGCTGATGCTCATATTACCTCCCTGCACTGCAGTGAGGTAATAGTAATAGTTTTACTTTTTATGTGCAATATCGATAGAAGGAAGCTGAATACCTCCCGATGCTGCAGCGAGTTTATTCTGCTCTTGAATAGCATCATAAAGCTCTCTGCGAAAAACCTTTACATCAGAAGGAGCCTCAATTCCCAGTTTAACCTGATCACCCTTTACTTCGATGATAGTAATGGTTATCTGATCCCCTATTTGAAGTTTTTCATTGATTTTTCGTGATAGTATCAGCATGGTTATTCCTTTTTGACTCTAGCAAGCTCTGCAAGAATATCATGCTTGACACTCCAGCGTGGATCTGCGAGTACCAACTGTACACCTAGCCGTGTAGTGCGAGAAATGAGCAAAGGTCCCATAAGATTTGCCGTAACTGCACCACCCCCTGGCGGAACCGTTACAAGCACAAGCACCAGTGCATCCTCCGGCGTTTTTATGCCAAGCTGAGTAGTATATTCATCAGGTGCATCGATAGTATAATCAGGCCTAAAAAGAAATGGATCCAGCAAAATAAAATTAAGATCAGGTGTTTGGAGTGATTGCAGATAAAAATAAGGTTTTTGCGGTGCATCCAGTAATGCATATCGTGTAAAATCTTCAAACCCTATTAAACCAGCAGGAAAGGTAATTACCTGCCGCTCATCTATTGCGATTTCTCCCATTGTTTTTGTTTGTATCGTAAGCATAGCTCCCTCAATCGATGTAAAGTAATTATAGCATTTGTTATGGTATTCAATTTGAATAACTACCCTGCTTGTTTATCAGCTGGCAATTTACTCTACAGGTTTACCATAGCATTCCGCGTTACTCTTCTCACTACCGCAAAAATTCGAGCAGAGTCTGCGGTAGCACTTTCCCTGCCATACGGAGTGATGCCTCGTGAGTATACTCCATCATTTTATATTCGGTGATTGCCTGAGTTATATCAAGGTCTTTTTCATCAGCAAGGAGCTTCGTCACATCAGGGATTTCCTTGTTAAGCCGTAAGGCTGTGCTTTCAAGCCGTTCCATCACAGAACCAATCTGTGCAAGCCGTCTGTTCATATTATCCATTGCGGAATCAATAGCACCGAGCGCTCTCCCGCTTATCTCTGCCTGGTTCCCGGTATAGAGTGCGTTCCGCAGATTCATTACAACATCGAACAGGGAACCGCCGGAAACCCGAGCTGTTACTGCATAATCATTTGGGACACCTGACCCCGAAAGAATACCCAAATCACGGAGTACGGTACCATTTTCGTCCAATTGTATTCGGCGTGCTTCTGTCCCTTCAAGCACAAGCGTTGTATTTGCAGGATCAAGGCTGGCTTTGACTGCTGCTCCTGAATCATTTATTTTTGCAATAATTGCATGAACTGTATCGCCAGGTTTAATTGCTATTTCCTGACCGTTAATAAATATTGACGAGCTTTCCAATGCACGGAAATTTGAAGCATTGACACTTCCTGCAACACGCTGACGCTCTGCCCAGAAAACACTATCACCAGGGATATTCATATCGATGTAGGCATTTTCTGTAATTTCTGCCTGAGGGCTTGCTATACCTCCCATATAGAGCACTTGTGAAACTACGCTGTGTCCTGCTTCAGGAGTTTTTCCCATAACTGTGCGCCAGGGTTCTGTTCTCGATTTGTCCCCTGCAAAAATAAAATCACCATCGGGACCACGCGCATTAGCAATCTGAACAAGCTCTGCGAGGAGCTGATCAACTTCTTCTGCCATTGCTTGAGTATCGTGCTTGGTAAACGTCCCATTTGCGCCAGCTACCGCTAGTTCACGAATGCGCTGCATAATTTCTTGAGTTTGCCGCATGTAGCCTTCAACAATACGCGCCCTGTCCTGAACATACTGTACATTTTTTTCATACCGGTTAAGCCGGAACACAAAAGAGTCATACCGTACTGCATGAGCTGCTGCCATAGGATCGTCTCTTAAATTTTCAAGCCGCTCCTGACGTGCGATTTTATTGGACATGCTTGTCATAGCATCTTCTTTACGTGCCAGCCAGAAACGCATATCATCATTCATCATGTTTGTACTTACCCGTCTCATGTTAAGTCTCCTTTACACAGTTTAGACACCCATGCGGTTGATAATAGTATCGAGCATCTGATCAAAGTGCTGAATAAACTTTGCAGCAGCTGCATAACCATGCTGAAACTTAATCATATTGGAAAGTTCCTCATCGATATTAACTCCAGAAATCGAATCCCGCATATCGGTGAGGTTTTTTACAATACGAGCCTGTGTTTCTCCCATTCTATCAGCCTGCTCGCCCTTAAGTCCGATGCGTCCCACTGCATACGCAAAATACTCATCAAAGGTTCCCTCCTGGCCAACCATAACGGTACTTGAACGCAATTTTGCAATGGCAAGTGCAGCGTCCCCATTTCCAACTTCGGCAGGTCTACCATTTACACCAAAACCGGCAGCAACATTGGTGATATCACCCTTAATTTCATTGGTCAGCTCGATCCAACCAGCAGGATGAGCAATCGGTGCAACACCAAACGAAGATCCGTCGCGCAGCAGCGTAGCAGCATCGGCACGGTCCCAGGTAAAGGCTCCTTCAGCACCGCTTGCATTGAGGATACCAGCATAACCAACTAGAAATTCACCGCTGTCTTCTACTGATCGAATGACAAAATCGGGATTTGCAAGGTTATCACTTACCGTTCCACGGAGTTCGAGTCTGCCATCAAATGTAAGCCGCGCAGTTACCTCTGCACCTGAATTATTGATTCTGCTGATAATGTCGCCAACGGTATCGGTGGGTTTATATTCGATAGTGATAGGCCCCTGTGCACCTGCAAGTCTTATTACACCTGCAATACCTACCTGATCCTGTGCATTGAGTGTGTTGCTGCCCGTCATACGGTGGAGCATTGTACTGTCGTATACACCATCGCCATTACGGTCATAGTTACCGGCTACATTGTTTACGCGTGGCTGTTCGGTAAAAAACGCTATACCTGTTTTGCCGTTAAGCCCGTACGCATTCTGATGAATTTCGTTGACCATATCGGTAAAGGTCAATGTCAGCGTATCGAGCAGTGCTATTTCTTCACGGATGTCGCCATCCCGAAGCTCAAACAATGAACCGAGCGAACCACCTTTAATAAATGCCTGAGTGCCTGTATCACCCCAGCGAATCATAGTATACCCATTGTTGTTAGGATCGGTGTCGGTCTCAAACGTCCGTCCAATTTTCCCCTGTACGAGCACATGACCATCGACATGCACCATAAACTCATTAGGATCCCGGTTGTCAGTAGTAACCGGAACGAGCTGCCCGAGTTTTTCGACAAGGAGATCACGCCTGTCATAGAGGTCGTTAGGATTGTCCCCCATGGCTTCTACCTTGACAATCTCTTCATTGAGGGCAGCAATTTGCCTGATATAGGTATTAACCTGATTGACCGTCGTTTGAATATCCTGCTCAGTCATATCACGGGTCGAAGAAAGACGCTGGTACCGGGTGTGAATTGCATCGAGCAGGGTTTTTGCACGTTGAACAACTGCCTCCCGCTGAGGGAGTTCTGCTGGATGCAGAGAGAGCTCCTGCCAGGAATCCCAAAATTTATCCATCTGTGTTCTGACAGAAACCTCCGATGGCTCATTATAGATTTGTTCAAGCATCAAAATATATTTATTTCTAGTATTCCAGTATCCAAGATCTCCCATTTGTGCAACAATACGCTGATCGAGTAGTGTGTCCCTTGCACGGGATATTCGCAGGATAAGCGGACCCTGACCTATCTGACCGGGTGTCTCCTCGCGATTGAGATGAGGCATATAGAGCGGAGACATGGTTCCTATTTCTACCCGCTGACGGGAATAGCCTTCTGTCGAAGCATTTGTAAGGTTGTGACCTATCGTAACAAGTCCCTGCTGTTGGCTGATGAGACCGCGTTTACCAATTTCGATCCCTATAAAGGTTGATATCATACGTTCCTCCAGCGCTCACTCAGAGCGATGTATCAATAACTATCGGCATGGATTCGGCATGGCGAAGAGTACCCTTTCTCCCATACAGTTTCCCTTTTTGTTCCGGGAATAGTTCCTGCATAATTGCACCAATCGACTCCGATGAACTCTGAGCAAACGCTCGAAGCGCATCATTTTCTATTTTTGCACGTGTTGCCATAACTTTGATATTGAGCACTGCATCTCGAATCATCGAATTGTATGGTTCCGGTATACAGGCTAAAAGTTCCTGCCTCGTAGCTGTACCAGGTAATCCGAAGGCATTGCATAATTTCTCCCATGCCTGGCATCTATTTTTTTCACACATATTTACGGTCTCTGCACTACGTGTTGCCTTTTCATATGCTTCCTGCAATAAAAGCCAATCTCTGTCAAAAATAGCAGTACGCATATCAGACTGTGCTGTAATAAACTCTGCAAGCGCACTGGATTCTTTAACTACACAACTGATGAAATAATGGATAAGATCGGTATTCATGCTTACCTCCACAAACCTGGCATTCCTTTGTTACTATCGGCAGAGGAAATGCAATAATGAAGCTAAATTTTTGGTTTCATGAATTGTGTGGATTAAAATTGATGATTGTGAAAGTGAGTATTATATTTTGTAATGTGAAATACATATTGTTTATAACCATACCTCTTGTATTATCAATTGCATTGTGTTCCTGTTTGCCAAAGCCATATGTTGAATCGTATATAGAATCAAATGCTGTATGGTCGGAAGACTATCAAACCATTGCAATCATTCGAACAACCTATAAAACTCAAACCCCCGAAAAACTATTTTATGCTGATGAAACAGCTCAAGGATGGAAAAATATTATTTATCTAACCGATTCCAGTTTACAAAATCGTCAAAAAATTTATGAATGGGATGATGAAAAAGGCGACACAGGCCAGGCATGGCTGCAAACAGTTCCAGTTTATTATAATAGTGATCAAAAAGCCTTATACTACCCTTTTCTAACCTATGGCGTTATCCGAAAAATACAAACCAATCAGGTTCATCATATAAACATACCCAAAGAAACAATAAAAACTATATTTGTCTATGATAACAAACCAGTGTATGAATCAGATGGACTCGTTCCTGTTATTGAAGTTTTGCCATCATATTCTGGCAGCTATGTGGCAGTAGTACACCAGGTTTATATATATGATTCATTAACAGCAGGTGCATATATAACAGCAATAGGTATTTTTACATATGCAGGCGAGTATATTGGTTTCATTAACCTTTCCGAATATAACAATAAAGATATATATCTTAAGAAAAATTACTATCCTATACTCAGTGGTTTTAATGTAGTGCCAACACATACTGAAACGCTTACCGTATGGGAAAATGATACAACGTTCTATGTAATTAATCCCAACCACTGCGTTGATGGCACAAAAGCTGCATATAAAGTAACCGTTGATTCTATGAATTTGAATATAGATATTTTAGACACTATCCCACTAATAAATTTTTCACGATCGACTGCTGGAGGTCCAGTTTCTGATGGGAACCCTAAAAAGTTTCTAGTTATTGTCAACAATCCAGAAATTCCAAATTCAAAGGAAATTAGATTAGCAATTCAAAATTAAATGAGCTTTTACGTAACATAGTCACCCACACAGAGATTAAGCCACAAGGTATCTAAAAGACATCTTTGTACCGGTTATAGCGCTGACTTGGCACTATGATGCTTGGAAGCCCAGCCACTTACAGGATAACCACTGTGGTATTCTTGCTACTCTTTTTTTACTGCATAACTCTAAACAAAGTGCTCCAGTACGCACACATTATATATCAACTGATTTCATCGACTTAAGGTAGCGTCCTGCGGGGATCATTTCTCTTCAATGATCAGATAATGCAAATCGACTGCCTGACGAAGAATTTTCTGTAGTGCAGTATACACAGGTAAGCTTTGACAAAAACGTGAGTGATGCCACTGGCACTAGGGAAGCGCAGTCGATACCCAAGGGTTTTGTCCGGAGGCTCAAAGCCTGCGCTTTTACGCAAGCTAAGTATCGCTTTGCAGGATGGGCGCGCACAGAAAATGGTGCAGTCGAATATCCTGATACGGCAAGTTTTTCAATCGGGAATACCAACATCACCATCTATTCGCAATGGGTACTTGCCGTGTGGAGATTTTAAGCTCGGTGTTTATGCCCAAGGCGGGCATTTACATACACCCGCGTAGCGGGTATAGTATTTTGCATAGCATTAAGTGAAAAAAACTATGCAAAAAAGAATTGTTTTGGTACTGGCCGTTCTATTCATCGCCAGTATCTCACAATGGCTTTAGCAGTACAACTACTTGATTTCCATGCGGTGAAATGGTACAGTGAATTGAAAATAAGGGAAGGTGTATGGGTATACGTGGAGAATTGTTTTCTCTCAAACTGGTTTGCGATGAGCGTACCTATTTTTTTAATGTAAAAGAAAACCGATTGGGTGATTTATTTCTTACCATTGTAGAAAGCAAAGAGAATGAGCTCAATGCCTATGAACGTCATTCTGTTGTCGTTTTTAAGGAAAATCTTGATGAATTTATGAGCCAGCTTACTAAAGCAGCAGAAACGCTAAAAAGCATCAAACCAGCACCGTACACAAAAAAAATACCTCATAAAATCAGCTCCAGTGATGAACAGGCTGCATCATTCGCAGCACAAACTAAAAAACCTATCGTTCGTATTAAGAAAAATCAAGATCAGCAACATGAACACAAAAAGAAATCACCACGTTCTGCATCAGTAGTTTCTATACGTCATAAAGAGACAAAGGATGCAAATGCAGTTCAAAATAAAACAGACTCTTCTGAAGCAGATCAAAATGCTCACGATTAATAAACCAGTATATGGGTAAACCGTTTTGTCTGTTCATTCAGCCTCCGTTCACACAGCTTTCCAGTCCCTATCCTGCTATCTGGTATCTGGCTGAATATGCATCACAACATGACTATGCTTATGCTGTTTATGATGATTCAATTACATGCATAGAATCAATTTTCTCTGCTAACGGACTCCGCACAATTTTTGAACTGGCTGAAAAAAATCTTAGAGGTAAAAAGCACCCCAATAAAGAAACTGAAAAACAGGTAAAGCATTTTCTCAGCAATAAAGATGCTTACTGTAACACAATAGAATCAGTTATTAAATTTTTACAAAATAAAAACCCATCATTTGGAACCCGTCTTTGTCTCCATAACGGTATTCCTCAGGGCTGGCGTACAAAACCGCTCGTGCAAAACAGTTCACTTACCAGAGACGATGCCTATGCTATTGGAACAGCTATGCTCAATGATCTTGCAGACTTTATTCAATACGCTGTTGATCCTCATTTTAACCTCATTCAATATGGAAGCAAAATACAAAGTTCGATACACGATTTCTCGGTAATTGAATCGCAGCTAGAAACAAGTACACTCTTACCTCTATTCTATAAACCAATACTCGAAAAACACTGTAACGATCTAATGTCATTGAATACCGATAATGATACAATTGTTGCAGGTATTTCCATTCCCTTTCCCGGAACACTTGTTGCCGGGCTCTATGCCTGCAAGTTTCTCAAGAATATGTTTGGGAACCGTGTTATTACGATGCTTGGCGGCGGGTATGTTTCTACGGAGCTCCGATCAATACAGCATGCGGGTATATTTAACTATGCAGACTATCTTGCCTTTGATGCAGGATTTGGAGCACTGCAATCGGTGCTCGATATTGCTTCTACACAGGCCAATGTTGCAAGTGCATGTGAACCCGATGGTTCTCGACTCATATATTTAACAAAAGTAAGTGGCACGAACACATTTGTTCCATCAGCGCTTAACGATAATGCAGTATCTGCTTACAATACCCTTGAGCACGATGCAATTAGAACCATACACCCGCGTTTCAAAGAACTTAAACCAGAACACTATTTAAGTATCGCAGACAGCCAAAATCCAATGCATCGTTTATGGAATGAAACACTCTGGCTTAAATACCGCCTTGCGTACGGCTGCTACTGGCACCGCTGTGCTTTTTGCGATACCAATCTAGATTATGTTAAAAATTATATACCTTCAGACACCCAGAAAATTTTTGCTGCAATTAGTGAGGCTGCACAAAATACTGGAATCACTGGCATACATTTTACCGATGAAGCCATGCCACCTGCACTGGTAAAACGTTTTGCAGAATTCAATGAGCAAAACCAATGCAGCTATACCTTTTGGGGAAACATTCGGTTTGATCATGGCTGGACACAGGAACTCTGCACCTTTTGCGCAGAACGTGGTCTCATTGCAGTATCTGGTGGTATCGAGATTGCAACTGAGAATGGCCTTAACATGACCCAAAAAGGTTTTTCACTAGATGAACTAATACATACGCTATATAACTTGCGCTCAGCAGGAATTATGGTTCACGCGTATCTCATGTACGGCTTTCCAGGACAGACACACCAGAGCATTGCAGATTCTGCTGAAATGGTGCGCGCACTTTTTGCATACGGACTCATAACGAGCGCATTCTGGCATCGATTTGTATTGACAAAACACTCAACCTTGTATGCTCATTATACTGCTGGCACTTGTCCTTGGCTTAAACCAAAACAAAGTTATACAAAATTTGCTGATAATGATCTCGATTTTGAACACTCAAACTATGCCAATCCATGGGACACAATTCTAGAAGCCAGCCTTACCGCATGGTCTGAATTTGGTGATACACAAAAGCCATTAAGCGCATTTGCAAAAAAAATCCCTGCATACCCCCGTATTAACGGTTTAGAGTATGTAAAAAAAATTATACATGCTTTCCAGAATAAGCCATAACTATATCTTTGCCTTTTTCCTTTGCTTCATACAAGGCACTATCTGCTTGCTTAAAAAGTTCAATCAATGAGACAGGCTGTTCATTGTCTCCATTATGCTCTATTGCCGTTACACCAAAACTTGCAGCAATGCGAACAGAGTTTTTATCATAGTTAACAGCATCATTTCGTAAAACATGCCGCAATCGTCCTGCAACTTTTAATGTATTCTTAAGATTCGACCCAGGCAAAATTACCGCAAATTCATCACCGCCATAGCGAGCTAAAAGGTCTATGGTACGAAGTTCCTGCATAAAACGTTTTGCAACAGTTTTTAGGACAAAGTCACCCATGAGATGTCCCATAGTATCATTTATTTCTTTAAAATTATCGAGATCAATAATAATGAGTCCGAATGCTTGTTTATTGAGTCTGCATCGATCAAGCTCCCTAAAGCCAAAATCCATAAATGAGCGCCTGTTAAGAGCTTGCGTAAGCTCATCAACAGCAGCTTGTGTTTCCAGTTTTTGCATAAGCTGACGTTGAATTGTTTCATCACTGATCAATAGAGCATAACCATAATGCTCCATTTCAGTAGATACAGAAACTATCTTTGATCGGTAATAATGTGGCAAATTGTGAATATCATACGTTGTATATAAAAATTCACTTTCATGTTTTTTAATTGTCTCTTCGAACAAAACGGTAAACGGATGTTCTTCTGGAAGATACACACCTGGAACCATATAGGGAAGTCCTGGTACTTTATGAACAGCAGGATTTACATCTTTTACCTGAAAAGATTTATCCAGTACGAGAAAAGCATCATTCAATGAATCTACAGCAAGACTGCGTGCAACCGATACTACCTCAAAAAGTCCGAATCGGAAAATACCTACAGCCAGAAAAAGGACTGTCCCTGTTAAAAAAAATGGTGTAATACCAAAACGTACCGTAAAAATATTAAGCGCATAGCATACTATGCCTATCACTGGGAAACATGTTCCAATAACGATAATCCATGCTTGTTTTCTAAGCTTTGAATGCGATTGTAAAGCATACCGGACAAGCATAACAAGGCTTGCTATCCCAATAATTTGCTGATAAATAAGTTGTACATAATAAAAAACACCGCGTTCAAAAACTAACAGATAAAAACCAGCCTGATATTCCAGTCGAGGGTTTATATAGAAAAGAGTATGGTTTCGAACTGTCCAGAGCACTAGATAAAAAAACATCGAAATAGCAATCAGCATAATATAGATTACTGGGGGGAGAACCCTGCCTGTTGTATATTTATAGGCAAAACTCAGTACAAAAACAGGTATCGCTATAATTCCTATATATTCAAACCGAAGTATAACATCGAGTACAGGATCAAGTTCGGTCTGTATTATTTCAAGAGCATATCCTCCACAATAAAAAGCCATTGCAAGGAGCAAAAACGATAGTTCAGTTGCCCCACGAATAGTCCTTCTGTAAATTGATAGGGCACTTAAATAAACATTTAAGCCTGCAAGCAGGAATAGAGAAATACTGATTGGTAAAACAACACTTGTTTCCATAGATAGAATGCGCTTTCTCTTGTGTTACAGCTACAAGTATTATAGTGCATACCAATTAGAGAGTCAAAAAATTCACATTTCATATACATACTATAGCCTAAATCAAAAATTTGAGTATATTTGCAACATGATGAGAACTAACATTCTTAATCAGTTCAATACAAAAGTATACTGCCTTGTCATCAGCATGCTGCTTTTATCAGTCTCCTGTGTTACTCCTGAACAACAAACTAAGGACATACAACCTGAACCGTCACAATTACAAGCTCAACAAGCACCTGACGACACTACTGCAAGACTGCAATGGACTCAGCCACAAGGCAACACTGTAGGTATTGCAATCACAAGCGATCCGCATTTTGCTTCAAAAACATCCAATTCCAGTGCAAGTACTAACATTCTCAGACTCTGTGAAACCTGGTTCCAGCAAAACGTAATCCAGGGATTAATCATTCTTGGTGATTATGTAGATTGGGGTGGTAATAGAAAAGCTTGGGGAAAAGCCAATTCAATCATAAAAAATACTGCACCGAATCTCCCAATTTTTGGATTAGCTGGTAATCATGATATATATGGCAATGGTTTAGCAAATTGGCTTACATATAGCATGAAACCGCACAATATAGCATCGCAGCAAACACCTTATTGGGAAATACAGATACAGGATATTCATTTTCTTGGATTATATCTTCCCTGGGGTTACGCAGATTTTAATGCAAAACAAAAACTATGGCTTCAACAAACACTTTCTAATATACCAGATAATCATTTTATCGTTATTCTCACACACAGTTTTTTCTATGCATCGGGTTATTACGATTTTTGGTCCGGCGGAGCATGGTACGATAACAGAGGAAACATAACGCATATCGCACCGCTCTTTAAAGAGAGAGCTGACCTAGTAATTTCAGGACATAACCATTATATGGAATGGATTGAGCAGGATGGCATAAACTGGGCAATTGTTGGGGCTATGGGTGGGAAACCAGACCCCGAACCAACATACATCACGCAAGGTTCAAAATTCTTTCAGCGCAATGTTTTTGGATTGTTACTACTACAACGGACACATGAAGGCTTACGGTGTTCTTTTATCGATGAACACGGCGCTACCTTATACAGTACAACGATCACCAAACAGGTGCACAGCAATAATACAAACTAAACCAATAAAAATGGGGTTGTCTTACTTTTTTTAGACAACCCCATCTATTTGAGCTGCACTGGATTCGAACCAGTGACCCACGCCTTAAAAGGGCGTTGCTCTACCTACTGAGCTAGCAGCCCATCGTTCTGTATGCAGAACGTGGATTACCATATATAAAAATGATAAAATTGTCAACCTGTTTAAACTTGTTTTATGAATATTTTTTTAAGATTAACCCGCTATCGTTTCACGGAAACATTAACCATAATTATATAGACAGGTCGTTCTCCCGGCTCAATACCCAATTCACGACCAAAAACAGCTGTGGAAACACATAACGTATCAAGATCGAGTGTAATGCCTGCAGCGAGCAGAGCTTCACGTACACCCACAGCTATTTTTAATCGTTCAAGGATTGTAAGCTCGGTACCTGCACTCAAAAACAGAATGGGATTTCTGGAAAGCGGCAGGAAGAGATCGAGCATATGAGAATAACCTACTGATACGTTCCACTTCAGACTATGTTGTTCCATAAAGTTCAAAAAAGGATATGCTGTGATACCTGCAGTAAGATTAGGCAATGGGATATTTACATATGATGTTATTTTAGAGCCTGCAGGATCCCCCCAAAACCCGGATAAACTCGAAAACTCTGTCGTAAAGAGTGTTGAAAAAGCATCATCGCACTGTATGCCAAATGTAAGTACATCGTACAAACCTACCTGTGCACCAGCATCAAACCCGATGCCGGTTGTCAATAAAAACGGCAGTGCAGAATTAAAAAAATCCGCTGTTCCCAATACAGTCATAAAATTAAGTAATGAATCCGCATAATACAGCTCTGTTCTCAAAAGCCCTTTAACTTTGAGCCCACCCGCATACCACCAGCCAGCACCGATATCCCCACGGTATGCAACACCACCGGTAACAAAAATATCTTCACGCGCTGAAATGTTTGCATAATATACAGAGCCAACATTGATACTCATTACTGTTTGGTTATAAATGCCAAAGCCTATTCCCTTACCTGAATAAGCAAAATTGATAGGTCCTGCAACATCAAAGAGAATATAAGCTCTCCCCTGTTCGTCAAAAAGGTTTGCAAGCAAAAGCCCCAGGTTAGAGAAATCAAATGCGCCCGTAAGTATTGACGAAAACATCGATAATCCTGCACCATTCATGAGCACGTTCAAATCTGCAAACTGCATTAAAACTTGCGATAAGGCAAACATCGCTGGATTCTGTAAGAGCAGTTCCGCAGTTCCAGCCTGTGATGCATAGATTCCGCCATTACTGGCACTTTGAGCAGACAGATATGTCGTAAAACTCGTTGTCTGCGCAAAAACGGCTGTTCCACATACAAATAGTACTAACAAAAACCATAGTTTTTTACTCATAAATACCTCATGGACCCATTAGGTTTGAAATACCATCAAATAATTGAGAAAAAGCCCCAACAAGCGGATTCGCTTCAGGATCGACACCAGAGAGCAAATCAATTATTGTCAGGACAACCTGAAACTGTGCAGAATCCTCAAGCCTCTGTATATCTTCTGGTTCAGTAATAGAAGCAGGATCAAGTATATTAAGATTTAAATCCTGTCCGACATCGAGCGCTAGAGCAAAAGCTGCTAAAGCAAGCGCATTTGTATCAAGTGCATTAAATAAATCAGGGTCAAGACAGAGCATCATGGCATCAGAATATGTGTCGTTCCAAACAATTAATCCTTGAAATTGCTCAGCCAGTGTTTCTGCATCCATCTCCTCGCCCGATATAAAGCTTGAGAATAGCGTATTGTATGCTGTTGTCAGATTGCTGGCTAAAAATAAAGCTTCAAAAAGTTGTCTGCCTTTTTGGGCATAATCTGTAGCAGCATGATCTGTATTTCTTACAAAATTCTTAAATACCGGAACGAGACTCTGTGCCAGGGTTTTATTATTATTTGCAAGCGCTTGCTCCAATAACTGCGAAGCATCACTATACGATAAGTTAGAAAGATCACCATAATCAGAACGACGAGCCCATGCAGCAAGACTGGCAGAAAAAATATTTTCACACGCTGTCAGGCAAATAAGTATCGAAAGTATCACAATAATGAATAAGTTCTTCTTCATACGCTATACCTCCTTCAGTATCGGCATGTTTTGCATAAAAACCGCAGCCTGCTTGTAATCTAACCTGCTTTTAATCTTTATATCTGGCCACCTGGTTTAGAAGCGAATTGTCATACCAAACGAAAACCCCTGTTTTGCATCAGAAACATCACTGTATTCTGTAAATAACAATGCTTCCAGCGTAACAAACCATGCTCGAATTGCTACACCGTACGACAACGCAGCATTTTTATAGCCAATAGCACCCTGTATGATTCCATTAAAAAGCGATAGAGTAAGCCCAGCACCTGTATATGAAAAAAAAGCCTCTAGGTTCTGCAATGCACTGATACCATCAGAGAGTTCTGCAGAGAGTACAATATCCACACTACCATCAATACCAAAAAGCCTAAGGATATGTATGCTTGTTCCACATGCTATCTGAGGAATGCTCATGTATTCCTGTTGCCCGAATGCCTGAACGGGATTAAAAGAAGTAAACAGGTTACCTATTGTCGCACCCTGATAGGTCTTAAGAGGTGTAAAACCATGAGCAGTAAGCCCTACAGAGGCTATTTTTCCTACCGTGAGCAATACGCCAGCATTGAGCTCTGCGCTTGCACCAGCATATACGGGAATATTCATAAACGATTCAGATGTCCCGCCTGACATCATCGCAACAAAAGCAAAAATATCTGATTCTGTGGATTGTCCCACAAACCGAATATACGGACGAACATCTGCTCCAAGCTGTAAGGAAAAGCCATCAGTATTGATGATGGTGAATCCGTAACCAATAATGATTGACAATTTTCCCTGTATGAGGCCTTCCGATTCACCATATGTTATGGTTTTTGTGTATTGATCTACTATGAACTCAAAACCGAGCCCTATGCCTTTCCCAGACCAGCCTAAACCTGCAGTAAAGCCTGCACCAAAACCATTACTCGCAAGTTGATCGCTCAAAGCAGCTGACGGCTGGTTGTTTGAGTCAAGGGCAAAAAGAGCAGGTACGTCTGTTGTAAACGGATTACAGTAGAGCCAGGAAGTAAAAAAAATCTGAAACAAAGGACCATTTGATACGGTATACAGTGCCTGATTACCTGAAAAATTTTGTAATGTCGTTGTACCTGTCTGACTTGCAACGAGTGCAAGCGTACGGGGATAGAGCAGAGGAATCTGTTCCTGTGCAAACGAGAGTGCGCTGAGTAATATAAATAAACCAATGACCTGTTGTCGTTTCATGGTACCCCACATAGATAAGTGTAACGCATGCACCGTATATTTCAAGCTTCCAATATATCAGCTTCTACATCAAACAGATTTGCTAGCGAACTATCACACAAGGGCTTAATGATCCCCTGAACAACTTGACGGTTAACAGTACTGGCTATTCCAGGAAGATATACCCTGAGGTAATCTGCTGTCATGCCAGTCATTGCACCTTCTTCTTCAAGGCTTTCGAGTATTATTTCTTTTTTTACTCCAATATTCTGTTGAATATACTGCATGCGCTCTTTAGCCCCTGCTGCAATGAGCGCTTCTGTCCGCGCTACTGCGATACGTTCCGGTATTTTAGGCTTCATCGTGTATGCAGGAGTCCCGGGCCGTGGAGAAAATGTGAACGCATGAACTCCTCCCACCGCTAGTTCATGAATAAGATTGAGACTTTCTGTAAAATCAGCATCAGTTTCTCCAGGGAAACCGCTAATAAAATCTGCACCGAGAAAAAATCCATTACGAGCTTTTCGCAAGCGTTCAACAGCCTGTACCACCATAGCCCTCGTGTAAGGACGATTCATGCGTGCTAAAACTGCATCAGAACCCGATTGCAGAGAAAGGTGCACATGCGGCTGTACACGAGTGTGGCTGAATACTTCAAGAAAGGCTTTGCTCACACGATCCGGCTCCCAGGAAGAAAGCCTAAATTTAATAGTTTTAGTGTTATCAATTAGAAAAGCAAGCAGCGCTTCAAAATTCATGCTATTTGAATAATACAGACTCACATTCACACCAGTTAGTACAACTTCAGGTGCACCAAGCGCTTCATACTGTTTCACACGCTCTAACACCACGTTTGCATCGAGACTCTGCGGTTTTCCACGAGCTATGCACACCCTGCAGTATGCACAGCGCCTCGAACAGCCATCTTCTATTTTTAAAAATGGCCTCGTATGGAAGAGCTTATGCGGAAGAGTGAAAAAAAACGGGTCGGATTCACCACTGAATGCATACTGATGAATAACTTCACTCAGATCCTCATGATCGAGCACCGCTGACACCAGTGCAGGAGCAAGCTTTGCGATACTGTTCTTTTTACTTCCCGGAATGACAACTGTGCGCGGTCCAAAATCAAGCGCATCGGCATCAAGTTCTGCATAGCAGCCAGTAATGATCATGACTGATTGACGATTCTTGAATAGAGCAAGGCGAATTTCTCTTCGCGCTTTCTGTTCTGCCTTAGATGTTACCGTACAGGTGTTGATAAGGTATACATCTGCCCTATCATTCCACCCTACCAGTTCGCTCCCTGCCTGTACAAATACATTTGCGATATTCTCAGTCTCAATTTGATTGAGCTTACAGCCCAATGTTTTACATGCCAGCTTGAGCATGTTACTCACGAAGCAACGCTAGTATGCGATCTTTCCCCTGTTTGGCATCGATATACAGAGGATTAAGTTCGAGAGCCTTTGAATAGGCCGTAACCGCATTCTGATAATCTTTTAAGCGCTCATAGATGTAGCCCAATCTCGTCCACCAGAGCACATTACTCGCATCATATAAAAGCGCAGTACTCATTGCAATGCTGGCATGCTGCAGCTTTTCCTGTCTAATATAAATTTCTCCAATAAAATAGTACACAACACCGATGCGCGAACCATCGGGTAAAAGATTAATATACTGTGTAAAATATTCTAATGCTTCTTTGTTTTTCCCCATATAAAAAGCGGCTTCCCCTAAAATTTCTATAACGCGTGGGTCGTTGCGGATAGCAAGCGCTTTTTTCGCATAGAGTTCGGCATCACCCCAGCGCTTGAGCGCAAGCAATGACCAGCAGAGTACTACATACGAATCCATATTGCTAGGATTCTGCTCAAGCTCTAATAGACAGACCTGCCGTGCTTCTTCATATTTTCCTTCGCGATATAATTTTAGCGCATCTGGTTTTGTTTGAGCGGTAGCCACTGATAATAGTAAAGCAAAAACTACTAGTGTAATAAAAATCTTACGCATGATGGTTCATGAGACAGATACCATTAAATTTGCACCCTGGTTCAATAGCAATTTCCTTTGCAGTAATATCACCATGAACTTCTGCACAGGCAAATAGCTCCACTTTCCCACTGGCACGGATATTCCCCTTGAGATACCCACGCACCGCGACATTTCGTGCAGTAATATTTGCCTCTACTTTGGCTTTTTCATCTATGTATAAATCACTTGAACTTTCTATTGTACCGCTCATAACTCCTTTAATCATAAGCGGATACTTAAATTGCAGTACTCCATGAAACTCAACATCGTCAGCCAGTATGGTATCGAGTATATCTTCATCAACAGGAATTAAATGTACATCACTCATGTGCGTATTGTAGCAAGGACAGAACATTAAGGCAATATTCTAACTATACGCTTCGCAGTTCTATGCAGATATATCACTTTTTGCTAAAATTACTTCGAGCAATGCGCTGTGGCATTAACGTTATGCACATTCTTCATGACACTAGACAAGTAATGGAGGCTTGCGTATGTCCGATTTCAGTATCCCTTCACTTGGAAAATGTACGTTACAATCGCCCATTAAACTCTCAAATGTTATCGGCGATAGAATAGCTAACTATATACGCGATAGCGATCTCGTGCGGTATAACGTTCATGCGGATATGAGCACTATATCTGATCCAACACAGTTTTTTGAAAAAGCAGGCCCTAGGGAAAAAATATACTTTGCACCGCAGCATGTACACGCTGCAATTGTTACGTGCGGAGGACTTTGTCCTGGACTAAATGATGTTATCCGGTCTGTGGTGCGCTGCTTATGGTATCGGTATGGCGTACGCCGAATAAGCGGTATCCAGTTTGGATACAGGGGATTGCTGCCAGAGTACGGATACGACATTAAACCCCTTGATCCTGATATTGTCGACGATATTCACAAGCTTGGTGGCACTATACTGGGATCCTCCCGCGGAGGCGGAGAGCGCACTGCTGATATTGTAGATTCACTCGAACGGCTCAATATCAACATGCTATTTACAATTGGAGGTGATGGTACACAAAAAGGGTCACTCGCGCTTGCTGATGAAATTGAGCGCCGTAACCTCAAGATTTCGGTGATAGGTATTCCAAAAACTATTGACAATGATCTTTTATACGTTGACCGGAGCTTTGGATTTGATACCGCTGTTGCTCAGGCAAGCATGGCAGTAACAGCTGCTCACACTGAGGCACATTCATCGATAAACGGAATCGGTCTTGTAAAACTGATGGGTCGAGAGTCTGGTTTTATCGCAGTGCATACCGTTCTCGCAGTTCATGAAGTGAATTTTGTACTCATACCGGAAGTTGATTTTGATCTCGAAGGACCTAATGGGCTTTTTGTACACCTCGAACAACGACTCAAAGAACGAAACCATGCGGTCATTGTCGTTGCAGAGGGAGCCGGACAAAAGTTTGTACATGCAGAAGGAACCGATGCCTCGGGCAACAAAAAGCTGGGCGATATCGGTTTGTACCTCAAGGACGCAATCACTGCATACTTTAAGCAAAAAAACATAGAAATAAACATGAAATACATCGATCCGAGCTACATAATTCGCTCTTCGCCTGCTAATCCGAGTGATTCAGTGTACTGTGATCGTTTGGGAAGCAATGCAGTGCATGCAGCTATGGCAGGAAAGACAAAAATCATTATTGGCATGGTCAATAACGAATTTGTTCATATTCCTACACAGATTGCTATTGCAAAACGCAACAAAGTGGAACCGGAATCGAGCTTATGGCGCGACGCGATTGAAGCAACACGACAGCCACTTTCTATGGTTAACTAACTATGAGTTGTGCAGTTTAGTCTGCAGGTATTGTAGTCTGCTTAAATTTGCTCGAATTGTGATTCATCTCTTATAAATTCCGGGAAACAGTAACAAATTGTTCCCGTTCGAGTTACTCTAATTTCCGCAACCTGTTTGGCAACAAGCTTTTCAAGTACACTTTTAGATTTATCAATATCAATATTTGCTTCCATTGCCAGGAGACTTGGAGTAACCGTACCATTATTAGCTCTCGCAAGACGTAGCGCAATAGTTTCCGGAGCTGGTAAGTTTGATTTCTCACTGTTCAATGCGTATAAACTGTTTTGCATCTGTTTTTGCTGAAGAAGCTTGAAATTTGCAGCTTCAACCTGGGTTGGCAGTGTAAAAAAGTCATATATTGCACCAATCATTCCCAACCCTCCGGAAACCATCCAAAGTATACCCGTCGGGATTTTACCTAAATAGAATCGATGAAACCCTAATGCTCCGAAACCTGAGAGAAACCACAAAAGATATGCAATACCTACACTGTACATAGCAGCTCCCTATAATAATTCGGATATAGTATACTGATTTTTTTATAGTAAGTCGACAATGAGTACTTTATAAGCTCAATCTATATGACAGGCATTAGACACGTCGCTCGCAATGTATAGTGCCAGGAAGCTTGTGAATACAGTCAGCAGCACAACATATAGCATATATTGATCTAGCGTAAACAATATATTGCATACATTGCTAAATATTCGACGATTCAATACTGAGAGATCGGATTTTCACAATTTTCGTGGTACTAAACAGTAATTTTTATATTCAAAACGTGATGGTACTATAGCATGGGAAACGTATTCGCGCAAATAAAGTATTTAATTATATGGCGATGTTAATGCCAAAAAGACGAGATTGGACCCCGGCCACGGGGCACCGACTTGCTTCCAGCCTGGTTTGTTCTCAATAAACAGAGAGGCGCCGATCGGATTTGAACCGATGCATAAAGGTTTTGCAGACCTCTCCCTTACCACTTGGGTACGGCGCCTGGAACTTCTACTGAAGTGTACATACCATACCAAGTTTTCAATAAAAAGTAAAGTATACTGGCATGTAATCTTGTAAGAATAGTATAATCAGTACCATGTCAGCAGAAAATCATGAAACAGTACTCAACCTGTTTTCCAATATTCGTGATCGAACGTACGCAAATGAGGGACGCTGTGTCTGTGAAGGGCGCATTGTCATAGAAAAGGCACTACAGAACAATATCGAACTGGAAGCTTTACTTTGCACAGAAATACGTCTTGCGGAGTATCAGACTTTATGCAGGAGCTATCCTGCAGGCAGGTCTGTCCCCATTATCGGAAAGCCACATGCCGAAATTGAAAAACTCGCTGGCTTTGATTTTCACCGTGGAGCGCTTGCCATTGCCCGCCGTCCAGCAATACTCGAACTAACGGTGCCAGGGACAAATCTTCCAGTTCAAGGAGAATTACCGCCACCTGAAAATCATCTAACGGCACCTGGTTCTGCAAGTTCCGTATCGACTCAGCTTATGGAGACCATTACTGGCAATGTGCTGGTACTCTGGCAGGTAACAGATCCTGATAATCTGGGGACACTCATTCGGTCTGCATCGGCACTGGGAGCCCGTGCAATCATTCTAGGGCCAGGCTCTGCTGACCCATACTGCCGTAAAGCACTCCGTACCAGCATGGGGTGTGCCTTTTCTATGCCTATCTTGCACGTTCGGGACGCCTCTGCGCTCGCTTTTTTCGCTGAGTACACTGATGCACTACTCATAGCAGCCTGTCCAGTATCTGCGGACAGAACCACCACGGCAACGTGCCGGTACAACAAGCTCTTGCTTGAACCGTGCACTCAAGCAGTTCCCACCATAACAGAAACAACGCGGCCATTCTGGCTCATTCTCGGGAATGAGGGGTGGGGGCTCCCGGACAATCTTTTAGCACGAGTACACTATAAGGCGGCAATCCCCATGCATAACAGCACCGATTCCCTCAATGTCGCAGCTGCAGGCGCAATTTTGCTGTATGAATTATTCTTAGATCGCCAGAACCGAATCAATTAGTAAAAGTATTACCGCACTTCAGTTTTTTGTTATACTTTGTGTTATATTGTAAACGTATAATGATTTTCCTGGTTTTAACCAAGGGGGTTTTTATGAAAAAGATGTTTTACATTAACAATCATTACAATACTGCTAGCAAATTGCAGTGCGCCTCTCATTCGTTCAGGCAAAGCTGACATCGAAATAGCTCTCGGCGGTGTTATACCACAAATAAGTCACGATGATATAGCTTTTCTATCAGAAGCCCGAGCCATTACACCAAACACACTAAAAGTACGTGCTGCAATTACTGGCGAACAGTATTCAAAAACAGTATTTAAAAACATTTACCGTACCTGTACTCTCCTCTACAACCGTGCTGACAGGTCTCCCCGCTTTTGAACCTCTCACCATAAGGCTCGAAGCACTCGATTATGAAGAAAAAACCATAACAAGCTGGACAGGCACTGTAACGCTTAATCCTGGAAGAAACAGCATCCGGGCTGTCATGAAGCCTCCCGTTGAAGCTGTTAGCAATTTCCCGGTAGGCGCTGGTGGAGTTACCATTCCATTTGGGAAAGCTCAATTTTATCGCTACTACCATGATAACTTTAATATGATATGGCGAACCCAGATGCTCATTGCAAATACAAATGGCCAGGGCAGCATATGGATGGGTGTATACAATGAAAACTGGGAACCTCTTGAAACTATTATAACAGAAAGCAAAGCCGATGGCTGGGCGGTATTTGATTTTACTGGAGACGAAACTATTGTTTATATAGCACTTGCCTATATACGGTCAGACGGGTATCCTCCAAAATCTTCTGGCATACAGGTTGACCTAGCTATAAAAGATACATACTTTGTCAATCCGACTGCTGTTGCATCTGTGACCGGCTCACGTTCAGAGCCTTATAATCTTTCAGACTTTAACAATTATTTCGGTGGCTTACCATTTGCAGCATTTATCCTCGGACAGGGCACATATGAACCAATATCTATAAGTGGATCGCAATGGCTCTTAGGAGGTTTTGATCCCTCTGACTGGAAAAAGCGCACTCCTCGAACGAGTGTTTTCACAACAACACAAGACCACACTCCTGCAATAGCCATAAGTGGATACGATACCGTTGTTCTCGATGGACTCGCGGTACGTACTAATGTTACCAGTGGAGAAGCGCGAGCTGTTTTATACAACAGCACGGGAAGTCTCTCGATCAAAAATTGTGAAATTGTTGGAATTCGCACTGAATCCCTTACATCAGACATTACATCGTATGCTCTCAGATCAGACACAAATAGCTCTGGCAGCATTTTTATATATGGAAGCACCCTGAGCGGAGGAGAAATCACAGGAGCAGCAAACAATTCTATAACATTAGTTGCTATAAGTATTGAATCACCGATAGAGCTCACTGTTCTCCGCAGTCGTATTGATGGTGGTACAATACATGCAGTAGATGCAACATTTAATGACCATACTCTTCAAACATCAGCAATAAATATAAATGTTGGACTAGACCAATATACCAGCACAATAATAGCTTCCAGTTTCATTTGGGGAGGCGTCATTTACAGCAATCTAATATCACCACGCACTCAAGCTCTTACCTTTGGCGATTACAGCAATGTTTATATTACGTCTTCAATACTACATGCAGGATATGTTAATTTTACAGGAACAGCTGACATGATCCGGATGACTGCACTTGGGAATTATAGCTCTGGTGGAACTGCATCACTCATAGTTGCAGGGTCTATACTCGATGCTGGATACTTTGAGACTGCTACTACTATTGCAGCAGCAATAGCTTACGAACAGCAGAGTTCTATTAGTACAACAATCGCTGGTTCTATTTTTATTACCAATAATAACAGTAATACCAGTAATGCAGAAATTACACCAACACCTGTTCATCTCTTAAACAATGATTCACAGCCAGAATTATTCGACTGTGCATTTATCGGTCCAGAACAAAGAGCATATGTTTCAAATAGTTACCAACCCCTTAATGCAGCAACACTGATACACCTCAATGAGGTTATATCCACCTTGTTTGTCTCATACACACGTCCAGCATCATTTGCTCAATTCCTTGCAAACAACTGGAAGCCCGCAGGTTCTCTGAAAGGCTTGCAAACAACAACACTTCCTGAATCATGGGGACTCAACTCTGACTTGCTTACTCCGTATCCCTTCCTGCTTGTTGATCTCGAAAACAAAGTACGACCGGCTACTGCTTACTGGACAATTGGTCCATATCAAAATTAATTCTTGCGTGCTGCTTAGCATTTCAAAATGCTCAGCAGCATGTAGGGTACGAGGTCTGTCCCTCTAAAAAAATTTAAAAAAATGATCAGTATGTTCTTGCACAAACTACTCGTGAGGCATATTATCAGTATAGCTATATGAAAAAGACGTTTTTAGAAGGCTGGTCAAAAGTAGAAAAAACTACCTTAGGTATCATCCTTACATTAGGTATCCTGTTTTTTTTCATACCGCTCGTGCTTTTACCTTTTAGAAAAAACAGTACCATCCCATCACAGCTTGCACAAAATCAAACGATAATTTCCCTAGGCACTGTAAGAGTAAACTTTGAGCAAAAACCTAAACGAATTGTCGTACTTTCGCTGAGTGTAATCATCACAGAATCAGAAAAAGAGTTTCTCGATGAAATTTCGGTAAAAAAGAACCGCCTTAAAACAGCTGCTGAATCGTACATTCAACAAATTGCTGGTTCTGGAACACAGCAAGAGCTTGCTCCTCTCCTCAGTCAGGGACTACTGGATACATTAAACAGTATGGTTTATCTTGGGAAAATAAGTGATGTGCTCATAGAGAACTTTGAAATCATAGAATGAGGAGCTACAATGATCGTTGAGCTTTTTAGTGTTTGCGATTTTGCTCAGGACGTGATGGGTAAATTGACGCTTGTTGGCGTATTCGATTCTATCTCTGTTAAAAATTTTCCTGCAGTACACCCCCTCCTCTCTATTGCGATACGCATTCGTTACACAATATTTGAACAGGGCAAGCACGATGTACGAATTGAAATTAAAGATACACAAAATCGTGAGCTTGTCCCAGCATTTCAGTCAAGCATCACAATTTCCGCAATGAATAGTGATTCTGTCTGTACCAATTTGACGCTCAACCTTATGAATTTAAAATTTGATTATGAAACTACCTGGAGAATTACCTTATTTATCGATGCTCAAGAACGAGCAAACATTCCACTTTACATTCGAAAGGCATAGCATAGCTCACTAATTTTTTTGCTTGCATATAATGCAAAACCAGTCTACAATAATTATCAATATAGCTATGCGATCTGCATGGCTTAAAAGTTTTTCATAATTATGGAGGAAACTTTATGAAGAGAATCTTTTCCAGTTTACTCCTTGTCGCACTCATTCTGTCACTTACAGTAAGCTGCGGCCAGGCTGGTAAAGGTGGTGAGTTCATTATCAATAATGGTACTGAACCACAAACACTTGATCCCTCAAAGATTTCTGGCGTTCCTGAACACCGAATCTACATGGCATTATTCGAAGGTCTTGTAATCAATGATCCAAAAACTTCATTAGCTGCACCTGGTCTTGCAGAAAGCTGGACAGTAAGCAATGAAGGAACAACTATTACCTTCAAGCTCAGAAAATCAGTCTGGTCAGATGGGACTCCTGTAACAGCTCACACATTTGTAAAAAGCTGGCTCAGAACACTCGCTCCTGAAACTGGTGCTGAATATGCATATATGATCACAATGGTTGTAAAAGGTGCAGAAGATTATAACACTGGTAAAGCTGGTCCTGAAGCAGTTGCAGTGAAAGCACTTGATGACTATACACTCCAGGTAGATCTCATTGGTCCTATGCCCTATGCAGTTGATATGATGGCACACTATGCTTATGCAGTGTTACCCATGCATGTTATTGAAAAATTGGGCGATGACTGGATTAAGCCTGAAAATATTGTCTGCAATGGTCCATTCAAACTCGAAGAATGGAAACCAAAAGAATATCTCACTGTTGTAAAAAACCCCAAATATTGGGATGCAAAGAATGTAAAGCTTAGCAAAATTAAGTTCCTGCCTATCGATGATAACAACACCGCTTATAATATGTACAAAAATGGCGAAATGGACTGGAATACTGGTGTACCGCTCGACATGATCGATGAAGCACGCGTTCGCCCCGATTACCAGGTAGCACCGCAGGTTGCGACTTACTACTATATATTCAACATGACTCGAAAACCATTCACCGATGTTCGTGTCCGCAAAGCTCTTGCTATGGCACTTGATCGACAGGAACTTGTTACGAAAGTAACAAAAGGCGGACAGATGCCTACCTATGCAATGGTTCCCCCCATGGAAGGATATACCCCAGCTGCTGGCAATCCATTCAATGTAGCTGAAGCTCAAAAGCTTTTAGCTGAAGCTGGTTATCCAAACGGTAAAGGATTCCCCAAAGTAGTGCTGCTCTACAACACGAGCGAAGGTCACAAAAAGATTGCTGAATGGGCACAGGAACAGTGGAAAAAATATCTTGGCATCGAAGTTGCACTTGTAAACCAGGAATGGAAAACCTACCTTGATACACGTCAGAACTCCCACGATTTCGATTTCTGCCGCGCTGGCTGGGTTGGTGACTACCTCGATCCAAACACCTTCCTCGATATGTTCATATCAACATCAGGCTTAAATGACGGGCTCTATAACAATCCACAATTTGATGAACTTGTTAAAAAAGCTGCTACAATGCCAGCAGGAACTGAGCGCCTCAAAGTCCTCCAGCAAGCTGAAGAGATTATGGTTACTCAGGATCAACATGTTATTCCGCTTTATCACTATGTAAACATCGATCTTATCGATCTTTCAAAGTGGGGCGGCTGGTATCCGAACCCGCTCGGAATACATAACTGGAAATTTATTTTTAGAAAATAAATAGCCATCATGAAAGAAAAAGGCTGTCCTCAGGCAAGGACAGCCTTTTTTAACGTACGTACAGAAAATCTAAAGCTAGAAGAAGCCTGCAGTTTTACATTTTTCGTGACACTAGAGAGATTTTAAGAAAAAAACATAGTTTTATTAAATAAAATACGAATTTGCTAGCACGTTTTGAATTTTCAGCATATAATAGTAGTCATTCGGCTGTAAGCCGTACTATCCTACAACAAAGCGAGGATGTAATGGGACGTTACATAATACGCAGAATTATCAGTGCAATAATAACGCTGTTCATTATTATCACACTGAGCTTCATTATCATTCATAATACCCCGGGTGGACCATTTTCATCGGAAAAAAAGCTACCCCCTGAAATTTTACAAAATATACTCAAGAAATATCACCTTGATGAACCACTCCATAAGCAATATCTCAGGTACCTTGGCGATATTATTTTGAAAGGTGATTTTGGTCCTTCATATCGATACAAGGATTATACTGTTAACGAACTGCTCATAAAACAATTCCCAGTATCGGTACAATTAGGCGTAACCTCTCTTTCTATTGCTGTGATACTTGGTGTCCTCGTTGGAATTACCGCAGCACTCAAACAAAACAGGTGGCCTGATTATGCATCAATGTCTATAGCAGTACTCGGTATTTCAATACCGCTCTTTGTTGTCGGTCCTATACTCATGTATATTTTTGCATTAAAACTCAAAATACTCCCTACATCCGGATGGATAACCTCACGCTATGGTATTTTAACTGTTATCATGCCAGCTTTTACATTGATGTTCCCCTATTTTGCTTATATATCACGCATGTCTCGAAGCTCAATTATCGAAGTGCTTCGATCTGACTATATCCGCACAGCCCGTGCTAAAGGCCTTAAAGAGAGCGTTGTAATCGGGAAGCATGTCCTTAAAGGTGCACTGTTACCCGTTGTTACCTACTTAGGACCAGCTTTCTCTGGTATAATAACCGGTTCAGTCGTTGTTGAAAGTATTTTTGTGGTACCAGGTATTGGAAAACTCTTCGTCGATGCAGCATTAAACCGAGACTATACCGTGATTATGGGAGAAGTTATTCTCTATTCACTCATTCTCATCACTGCAAATCTTATTGTGGACTTGCTGTATGGGCTTTTAGATCCACGCATCACATACAAATAAGGAGCGCATATGCCAAACATACAGGACAATACACGTAATGCAGTTAATGAATTTAGCCAGTATGTGAAACCCGTTTCACTCTGGGCAGATGCATGGAAACGCTTACGAAAAAATAAAATGGCTATTTTAGGTTTATGGATTGTAGGCATTTATTTTTTTATTACACTCTTTGCTGATTTTCTACCATTCTATAGCTATCGTGATCAAGAAATGCTCCATATTAACCTTCCTCCATCACTACAGCCAGCAGGAAGAGTAGCATTACAAAAATTAGAAAAAGATAAAGCTAAAATTGAAAAAGCACTTGAAACTCAGGATAGACAGGACCTTCGAGATGCGCTTGCCCAGATCAACCATGATATTGATAAACTCAAACTTGAAATCCAGAACAACCCCATACATAAAAAAGTCTATATTCTTGGAACAGACTATCTTGGCCGTGACGTTTTGGCTCGCACTATCTATGGTGGAAGAATTTCTATTCTAATTGGCATAGTCGGTACACTGACAGCAGGTCTCATTGGTGTAGTGTTAGGTTCTATTGCTGGTTTTGCAGGCGGCTGGATCGATAACTTCTTGAGCCGCATCGTAGATATTCTCTACAGCCTTCCTTACATGCTCATAGTTATTATGATCATGTCTTCGCTCCCGCAAGGTTCTGACAGTACAATTGTGTTATTCTTTGCAATAGCACTCATTTCATGGCTGACGATGTTCCGTGTTGTCCGCGGACAGATAATGAGTCTTAAAAATTCAGAATTTGTAGAAGCTGCTAAATCGATGGGAGCACGTTCAGGCCGAATTATTTTCCGTCATCTGCTTCCAAACACCATTGGTATCATTATTGTTTATTCCTCATTGCAATTCCCCAGCTTCATTATGAGTGAAAGTTTTCTTTCATTCCTCGGACTTGGTGTTTCAGCACCTAAAGCTTCCTGGGGAACCTTGGTGAGTGAAGGTGTTCAGGGAATGCAGCTATACCCCTGGCGTCTCTTTGTTCCCGGCCTTGCAATGACTATCTTCTTGTTTGCTGTCAATTTTATTGGTGATGGCTTACGAGACGCACTTGACCCACAGGGTAAAAATAGAAATTAAGGAGTCCACCTATGTCAGATGAAGTAATTTTACAGGTTAGAAACCTCAAAGCATATTTTAAGCTTGATGAAGGGCTCCTCAAAGCAGTTGATGGTGTGAGCTTTGATCTACGGAGAGGCGAAACGCTCGGAATTGTAGGGGAATCGGGTTCCGGGAAAAGTGTAACGAACCTTGCCGTCATGAAACTAATTCCTACACCTCCTGGACGCATTGCTGGAGGTGAAGTGCTATACAAAGGAAAAGATATTATCAAAATGACCGATGAGGAAATCCGCCAGATACGTGGAAATAAAATTTCCATGATCTTCCAGGATCCCATGACGTCTTTGAATCCTTTCCTCCGCATCAGCACTCAGATGATTGAGACTATCGTACTCCATCAAAAAGTATCCCCTAAAGAGGCACGAAATAAAGCGATTGAAATGCTCAAACTTGCAGGTATTCCTGCTGCAGAAAAACGTATCGATCAGTATCCGCACCAATTTTCTGGCGGTATGCGCCAGCGTGTCATGATTGCTATGGCACTCTCCTGTAACCCCGAAGTACTCATAGCTGATGAGCCGACAACCGCTCTCGATGTTACTATCCAGGCACAGATTCTCGATCTCATTAAAGATCTTTCGCAAAGACTCGGTACCGCAGTCATTCTCATCACACACTCACTCGGTGTTGTAGCAGGAATGTGCGATATGATTAACGTGATGTATGCAGGACGGGTTGTAGAGCGCGGTTCCACTGACGATATTTTCAAAGATCCCAAACATCCGTATACCGTCGGACTTATAGAAAGCGTTCCCCGGCTCGATAAAGAGCATAAAGCTCAAAAGCTATTTTCCATCCCCGGACAGCCACCTAATGTCATTAACCTGCCTGACTGCTGTCCTTTCTATCCGCGATGTAGTAAGGTTATGGATATTTGTAGAACAAAATATCCACCAGAGAAAACACTTGGACATAACCGCACCGTATCATGCTGGCTGTATGCAGAGGAGAAGTAATTATGGCAGAATCAAACACCTTGCTCGATGTTCAAAATCTTAAGATGTACTTTAAATTCAAGACCGGCAGTCTGTTCAATAGGCAACATGGCTACATTTATGCAGTTGATGATGTGAGTTTTTCGATAAAAAAAGGCGAAACGCTCGGTTTGGTAGGTGAATCTGGTTGCGGTAAATCAACAACGCTCCGTGCCATTTCCAGGCTCCATGAGCCAACTAGCGGCAAAGTCTACTTAAATGGCACTGATATCACAAAGCTGCACTATGAAGAAATGCTCAAAGCTCGGCGCAATATGCAGATTGTGTTCCAAGATCCCTATGCATCTTTAAATCCACGCATGACTACCCGCGATATCATTGCAGAACCCATGAAGATCTTCATGAAAGAAGGACTCCTCAAAACCACCAAGAAAGAAATGGACGAACGGGTAGAACAGCTCATGGAAAAGGTAGGACTTTCCCGCTTTTTCAAAAACCGATACCCGCATGAGTTCTCTGGTGGTCAGCGTCAGCGCATCGGTATTGCACGTGCACTGGCACTCAAACCGGAACTTATTCTCTGCGACGAACCAGTATCTGCGCTCGATGTATCAATTCAAGCTCAGATTCTCAACCTGTTTAAGGACTTGCAGCAGGATCTTGGGCTCACATATCTCTTTATTGCACATGATCTCGCAGTTATTAAGTATATCTCAGATCGCATTGCAGTTATGTATCTCGGTAAGATTGTAGAAATCAGCGAAGCTGATGAGCTCTACAAAAAACCGCTCCATCCCTATACACAGGCACTGCTGTCAGCAGCTCCCATTCCCGATCCTGAAATCGAGCGCAAACGTCAGCGTATCATCCTTACTGGCGATGTTCCATCACCAGACAAACAGCGCCCCGGCTGTTATTTCTACGACCGCTGTCCTAAACGTATGGACCAATGCAAAGCATCGCAGCCTGAACTAAAAGAACTAGCACCCGGTCATAAGGTTGCGTGCTTTCTTTACTAGGAAAGAATTTTTTGCAGCCTAAATGTTGTAGAGATACTTTAATCTACAAGCTTCGAGACACTAACCAAAGGCTACCCCGAACTAATTTGCTCAATGGGGTGGCCTTTTTTGTGCTCATAAATACTTGAATTTACATTAAATTATAACTATAATTAAATAAATCAATAATAATGAGGTGGTACTATGAAGCGTTTTTCTCTTGCAGTGCTTTTTTTAGCATTCACTGTCATGCTGTTTGCACAAACCTATAAAGATGGTTTGTACTTTGCACAGGATACACAATATGGCAACTCAGGCTGGAAAGAACAAGTCGTAGTAGAAGTTAAGGGCGGTAAAATTGTTAGTGTCAATTGGAACGCTGTATCAAACCTTGGTATGCCCGATAAAAAGACCTACGCAAGCCAGGGTGGTTATGGTATGGCTCAAGCCGCCAAACAGGGGGAGTGGCACATTCAAGCAAAACGTGTGGAAGACTATCTCATTCACGTTCAAGATCCATCAAAAATTACCTATGATGCAACGACAGGCAAAACCGATGTTATAAGCGGCGCGACAATACATGTCAATTCATTTGTAGAACTCGTAAAAAAAGCACTGGCAAGTCAGCCTGTTAAAAAAGGTATCTACAAAAAAGACGGTTGGTTCTATGCAGCAGCACAGGAATTTGATAAATCTGGATGGAAAGAAACAGTTCTCGTTACGGTAGTAAATGGCACTATTGTTGATGTTGTCTGGAATGCACTGCCCAAAGATCCAAAAGGAAAATCGAAACTCGTAAGCTCCCTCGCTGGTGCATACCCCATGAACGGGGCACAGGGTCCCTGGCACGTACAGGCAGAGCGAATGCAAAAGGCACTGTTGGATAAGCAAAACCCTGCCCTCATCGCTGTTAAGAGCGATGGTAAAACCGATGCCGTATCCGGTGTCAGTATTACAGTAGGCTCATTTTTACAGCTTGTTTCGCAAGCGCTTGAAAAAGCAAAATAACTATAATTTGATATAGAATAATCTATACGTTTGATTCATTGCATGCGTACACGGGCTGTCCTAACGGTATGGACAGCCTTTTTTGTTTCTAAATAAAAGATAGGAAATAAAAGATAGGGACAGACTCCTTCATTCTCCTTCGTACTCCATCGAACATAATCGTACATCACGGCGACATCGCTCTTAACTTTTTGGACAACCTTTTTTGCTTATCAGCTTGCATAAGCAATTATGCTGCAGGCAGTTTTTATTTACTAAATTGGTATTTTTTGACATACTATAGGTAGGGTACTTAGTCAAATACGCTCTAATACACAGTAATAAAACATAGAGGTTAGTATGAAAAAAATGAGTAACACGCTTCTAGCGCTTAGTATCATTATGTGCACCGTTGCTCTAAATGCTGCTTCCTGCAGCAAAAACCAGGCACAGCAAAACGAACCGATTCCACAAAATACTATTCCAAAACAAACACCAGAACCAGGATATATTCGTAAAATATTTTTTACTCAATACAATGAAGCACTTAGGACTCAATTTGCTGATTACTATGCAAACCCAATTCGATTTCAGAAACCTGATATTCCACCCTCCAATCAACTTGCAGTTGTTGCAGGAAAGCGAGCACTTTTTTATCCCGGAGCAAAAATTAACCAGCAAAAAGATGCAGATAAGCTTAAAAAACCCATGGAAATTCCATTTGGCACCCTGCTTCCTATTTTTGCCGAAATAAAAACCCCCGAAGGTTCAACGTTTTTTCATGATGACTATTACCACTACTTTTACGAAACTGAGTATGATGGTAAACGCGGGCTTGTATTTGGTGCAGACCTCTTTGGCATGGATAAGGATCCAGCTGTCACACTTGAAGCCTGGCGTTTATATACGGACGGAACCAGTAAAGAACTCACGCCCTTTACTGGTCTTGCAAAGCTCCCTGATGCTATAACTGGGATGATAGAAGATTTAGGAATAGCGTATATTCCAGCAAAAAATGCAACACTTCTTTCTGCGCAGTCAACTGGTTCTCTGCTCCGAGCCATGTATGAAACCCGAGCAATGCTAATAGAATCAGGAGAAGACCCTGCCCCACTCTTTATTACTGCCGATTTACTTTTAGAAGCATACCATGAAATTGCAGCAAACCTTGAACATAGGCTGCTTCCGGTTATTGAGCTACCGCTCCTAAAGCAGTTTATTCAGGAATCGCTCAACTACTTTTCCAGAGTAAAGCCAAAAGATTCTAAGACACAGGCTTTACATAACAAAGCTATACATTTTTTACAAACCGCAGAATTGATCATTGGCACACTTCCAGAATATGTAATTGAATTTGACACCTATGAAAATATGGATATTGTTAGGAAAAAAGTATATTTAAAATCAGAAATTTTCTCTCAGTTTCCAGAACAGGTTCAACATGATGCTGAAAACCTTCTCACTGCAGAGGGGGACTGGTACTCAGAAATATTTGATGCAACAATTAACACAAACGGCTCTAACAATGGAGCTGGGGATAAACAATCATATCAAACAGACTATATCCTCAATAAAGTTTTTACATGGTTCAACCTTGCATCACTGGATATCAATGCACTCGCTCATCTTGATTCCGTAGCCTTTAAAACCAGACATGGAACCATTGCATGGATTTTATATCTGCTTACTGGATTGAGCGAAAATGAACAAGCACTGCAAACGTTAACATCACTTGTACAAACAGAATCTCTCTTAAGACAAAGCTACGAGGTAAAAATTTCTAAAAATTTTGTACAATTCCTCAAACAGGAAAAACTCACACCAATTGGTACATGGATACACGACCCAGTAAAAACGCTTTCTACTATTACCAGAATACAAAAAAAATATAACGACACTTCTTTTTCTAAAACCGGTGATAAGAACAATATGCCATCAGATCAAAGTCAGGAAAGGAAACTATTAGCTATACTTGTACCAACAACCAGCCTCGAAACAACAATCTTTTCACAGCTTACCAGTCCAAAGATCCAGAACAGAACAATTCTAAGCGGGGTGGATTTCATAAACTGTTTTGAAGACTATTCTCTTCTTACACTGTCATACATAAACAAATTTCCCGAACTTAAAAACCAGTACGAACTTATCAGAACAGGCTTCTCAAATAGCACACTACCTGCTATTCAAAACATACAGGAGCCAGCTCGATCGATTATAGTTCTCAAACAGGATAAAGAAACCAATCAGCAGTATATCAATTCACCAGGCTGGAAAATAAAAAATGCATTAACCGACCTTATATGTCTCACACTAGCACTTCCTTCCTCCAAACTTGCAGTACCTCCCAATGCTCCTGTTTTATCAAATTCGGCGATGGTACAGCCAGAACAAAAAAACAATCTTCCTTCCCGTATTAAACCTTTGCGTCCACTTGCTCACTGGCTTGAACCACGAGCATCGCTTTACAAAACCATGCAGTCTGCAACACTTACATGGAAATCGCTCATAAGCTCAGCAAAAACATCGGAGTCTTCTCTCATTGCAGACGCCCGCAATAAAGCTATCGATGAAACGATTATAGTGTTAGATAATTTTAACAAGATACTTGCACAGTGCGAACTCATAGCACAAAAAGAACTTTCTGGAGAAAAACTTACAACAGAAGAGAATACATTTATTCTGAATATTCCACAATCACTTACAGCTCTCATTACAGCAATGCCTAAAGCTTCTGCATTTACTGGCGCATCGCTTGCTGTTCAGCAAGAAAACCTTGATGGGAATAGCACCTCCACCGTGATGTATGATGCTGAAGAACCAGCTCTCTTTATACCATCCAAAAGACTTATATACCGCACTAATAAAGAAAATGGAATAATAGAGCTATATGCCGGTCCTGGTATACCTTATATAGTGTATATTCCCATACTACTACCTGATGGGAACCGTGTTATTGCAACTGGTTTTATGTATAGTTACTTGGAGTTTACTCAATCCGTTGGCAATCTCACGGATTCCGAATGGCAAAACATAGTCTTTTCTGATGAAGCAACTATGTACAAGCTGGAATGGGAGTGATGGGATGAAGTAAGTAACGAATGATAAAGGCAGGATTTCTTAATTTTATAAGCTAAAATTGCATGGCCAGTATAGTGTCACGAAAAATGTGAAAATGCTGGTTTTGTTCACAAACTCCGTGACACCAGGGAAAGCCTGGTTTGTAGGGTTTAAAACTACCCTGCAATACCTGACCATGAACCCTTAGAACAATTTATTATTTAATTTTTATTAAAAGTTACGTTTCCCCATGCAGTAACTGATCCGGTATACACTGAGAACGTTTCGCGGAAATTTCCAGAGCCAGATCTGCCATCGGGAATTGCACCTGAAAGATATATTTCCGCATTTACCAGATCATTATTCTGGTTGTAGTAATATCCTGTTATTGTAGCTGAAAAATTGGTACCATCATAGTATCCCGTTCCTGGCTGCCAGTTTACTGGGTACGAACTCGTGTCCTGAACGTTGGTAATGGTAAGATTGCCATTATTGTCATTCACGTAAAATGACGCAGAAGAAGTAGCACCTACTGGAAATACTTGAGTATTTGTAGAACTAGTTGTAGTTATTTTTGCTGTCCAGTTACCCGTCAAATCTTTACGTAAAACATTATTACTTTGTATAAAAGGCGTACAGCCAGCCATTATAAAAAGAACTATGAGTATTAAAATAGCATAAGTCCTTTTCATACCTCACCTCCTAGAATTGTATAGATGCAACAGCAGTTAAACTCCAATTATTGTTAGCGTCTGGAAGCATATACACATTATATGCCACACCATGCATGCCAAGTGCTGTGCGAAGTACTCCGTTATACTTATTTGAGTAAACAAACGGTTGTACTATTTCGTAAATTCTCGAGGCAAGTAATACTATTGTTCCTGCTGAAAACATTCCTGTGTTAAAAGAAGCATATCCAATACTTACCAGTAAAATACCGCCCAGATCACCACATAACGCGATTGTCCCACCACCTGTATCGCCCTGGATATATGAACCAATTCCACATCCAAGCACAAGGTTCAAAATAAATGGTAATACTGGATCATTTTTATGCTGATTATAAATCATCATTTTTTGTGCACCAGTTAGATCTTTTGCAAGATCAGCAATTATATACTGGTTTGTAAATAGATTATCATCTATTAACATATTTATCTGAAAAACTGCGTTATCATCTGCAAAGAGAGCACTACTCGCAGTCACAATAAATATGATTACCAGTAATTTTTTCATATAATTCCTCCCTGATAATAATTTTTACTAACTCCATACTAAAAAACGCATGGCTGTTTGCTATGTAATTAGCAAAAAGTGTGCCAGAAAAAAATATAGTCTGTCTCCGGGAATACAGATGCAAAATTGGGCTACACCGTTACTGTATACACAATATGTGTAACTTTTGTTACACTGCACATGTAAATTTTGTTACTTTATTGGTACATCATACATTTAATTACTTTCAACAAGATAGATGAGAGAATACTATATATAAACAGTAATTAACTTAAATATACAAAGTTCACTTATCCCCTGGTATATTTTATGCTTATTGAAAAGCATGACATCCAATGATACCATAATAGATATGGCACAAACTATTTCTATTCTTGTAACCTTTGTTGGCAATCGCGACCCTTATCCTGAAAACGATGAAGAACCAGGGCCTATACTTTCTTTTATTTTTTCAAAACATCCTGACGAAGCCTATCTCCTCTGTTCAAACAGTACATATTTAGAGCGAGCCAATGACCTTGAATATGAAGCACGATCTGAAGGCAATACAACACGCTTCCATCCAATTGACTTTTTTGTAAAGGACGCAATCGATTATAATGAAATCTGGGAAACTCTCATACATGTACTTAAAACAATACAGGATGACGTAAATACAAAACTTCCTAAAAACACTAAACCTAATTGGATATTTTTAATTGATTCAGGTACTCCACAAATGAAGACCTGTCTTTTGTTGGCATCACAGTTACAGATTGTGGACGCAGAAATTTATCAGGGAATACCACCACAATTTGGCGGCGGAATCTATAAAACACGAAAAATTATAACCGAAAATTTACCATTTTTTAAATCTGAAAAAAACGGTACTTACAGTAAGCCAGCATCACACTTATCCGATTTTTATGGATCGGAAAAAACGTTACAGAATATTTCATACGAAATACAAAAAGCTTCTCTGTATGATGAACCCGTTCTAATTTTAGGCGAAACAGGTACCGGCAAAACAATGATTGCACGCGCAATCCATAAAAACAGCTGCAGAAAAGATTTTCCTTTTATAGAAATAAATTGCTCCGCTATACCAAAAGATCTTGCAGAAAGCGAGCTTTTTGGCCACATGAAAGGATCGTTTTCTGGAGCAACATCGCATAGGAGCGGGAAGCTGCTTTCCGCACATAATGGGACACTCTTTCTTGATGAGATTGGAGATTTATCGCTTGATATTCAAGCAAAATTGCTCAAAGCAATAGAGGACAATGTCATTTACCCTATCGGTTCTGATGAGCCTAAAAAAATCAATGTGAGAATACTGGCTGCCACTAATAAAAATATTCCAGCACTTATAAAGGAAGGATTATTTAGAAAAGACCTCTATGAGCGGATAAAAGTTTTTTGTATTACCATACCTCCATTGCGAGAAAGAAAAGAAGATATAACGTTTCTTGCAGAGCACTTTATTAATGAATGGAATAAAAAGTATAACGAACAAAAAGAACTAAGCCAGGAAGTTCTTGCCCTATTCCAGGAATATTCATGGCCTGGAAACATTAGAGAACTTCGCAATACAATTTATTCAGGAGCAGCAAGTAGCACCGGAACAGTTATTAAATCAGAAGCAATAACCGATTTGGTCACAACACAGAGAATCGAAGCAATTGTTAACAACACAAAATTGGAATCCGATGCATTTTTGCATGAATGTAAACTACCACCACAGGGAATCAATTTGCGTGCAAAACTCTTACAGATTGAATGGGAATATGTTTCTCTTGCACTACGACAAACTGATGGTAACCGTGAAGCAGCTGCACGACTACTAGGCATGACAGGACACGCGTTTCGGAAAGCTCTCAAAGAACGACTTGCTGGGTTTTTTGATGAAGATAATGAGTTATAATTATTTTCAAACCATGATCATGACATTAAAAAATTATCAATTTCCTTTTTTAGTTTTATAGAAGCAGTATTAAGTAAATTCTTTTTTGTATCATATGGGAAAAAGCTCTTCTCAATTGAATTTTTTACCAATTGAATTGCATCAAGCATCGATAGCATATTATCCTTATCCTGCGGGCACATAGCAGCTGCTTTTAAAAATTCATTGGTAATGCTTGTTCTGGAAATACCTGGATTATCGGTATTGATAGTAACTTTGAACCCACGCCTTAAGAAATCTTTCAATGGATACACTGTCCCACAGGTACGATTTAATTTGTAATCATTAAAGCCTGTACTATTTTCTCCAGCAACAATCTGGAAATTTGAGGAAGGACATAACTCTAAAGCTATCTCTCTGTTTAAGAATTTTTTCTTTAACGATTCATCACTATTTGCAAGCGAAAGACCATGTCCAATTCGATCTGCATTTAAATAATATATTGCTTCCCAGATGCTTTTTGCGTCTTCAGTTTCACCCGCATGTATAGTCACATTGATACAGTCCTGCAATATTGGCATAAACGCTTCACGCAACTCTGATGGTCTACGCACTTCTTCATTTCCTGCTATATCAAACCCACGAAAATACTTAAAAAATAAATCATTATGTTTTTTTCTGGCAAATTCTTCATAGAGTTCTATTGAATTATACACTTCACTCATTTTTTTATGACGTGAAGCAATAAAAATAAGCCCTACTTCGAGATCACCTTTGTTGTTTTCAATAGCCTGTAATATTGTCTCGATGACTTCAGTTACAGATAATCCTTCTCGCGTATAGTTATATGGTGAACACCGCAACTCAAGCCCCAGCGCATGTTGTTTTTTATAATTTTCCAGCAGCGTTTGTACTGTTAGCGTAATTGCTGTTTTTTTCTGTAAAAGAGTCGTTCCCTGCAAATTCCCTAGCTGCTCATATGCTTCAAACCCAATATGAGAAAATTGTACTGCATCAAGATATTTCCCATACCAGAGCTCCTCAAGATCATGCTCTCTGTCAGAAAATGATGCCAGTATCGCTAGAACATCTTGATATGGTAATTTTTCTTTACTTGTTTTGATTTTTTGTATCGCTTCGAAAGAATTAGTTATGTTTGATTTTTCAATACCTTCTCGTTTTAAGGTTTCACGTGCAATTGCAACAATCTCATTAATTGAAAGAACGCCGCCCAGGTGACAGTGTAAATCTACTTTAGGCATTACACGCGCAAAGTCCTCACTAAGTGGTGTATTTTTGAGCCTTTTAATAAGCTCATAATCATACATTGCCAGAAACGGAAAGGTTTGTTGAATATCCGACAAATTGATATTTGCATGCACATTTGCTGCTTCGGTAAGCTTTTTTTCTATTTTACTGATAATAAAGTCACCTGGAGGGATATGTTCTTCGGTGATAATGATACTTTCATCTTCTCCCGGTATTTCTATGAAAGAGGCATACTCTTCTTCAATTTTTGCAACAAGCGGGCTTTTATTTGCTCTGCCATCATAGTATGGGAAATATTTCTTAATGATATCAGCATCAATCGCTGTGTCTACACTCTGGATGAAATCAAGCTGCAATTGATTTTTATCTTCGCTATTACTATTACTCAATATATGAATAAATGCCGAACAGCCAAACTGCGAACCTGCCCATGCAAGATCTGTGGTCATTGTTTTACGTCCAGCAGCAAGACTAATAAAAACTGCATTGCTTTTTCTGCGATGAGCTTCCCCTACAAGCCTCACAGCTAATTCTTTTGCTTGCTGCGCATGTTCAAAAGAATCAATATCCTTACAAGGTAGGATCCAGCATCGGCAAATCACTGGAATCTTATTTTTCTGTTTCCAAACGATAAGATTTTTAAACACGTTTTCTTCTGATTGTGTACTGTATAACCACAGTTCATCAGCTTCATATCCCTGAAAATATTCTTTATAGTCATTTTGAATTTTGCTATAAGCTGGATGCTGTTTATACAACGAGAACGTATTCTGGTTGATATAACCGAGCAGTTCTACAATGATTTCTGGAATCTTTCCAAGAGCGCTTACAACGATTGACATTCCTTCAGTGTACTGCGTTTAAAAAAAATTGTAAATTTGTTTTTTACACCCTGACAATACTCAATTCTATTTTATAGTAAAAAAAGAGTTAAATATTATGGAGTTAATTTTACCAAACCACTTTTTGATACACTTTCATAAATACTCGTAAATAAACTAATGGTTTCAAAAGGAATGTTAACTATGCTATTTGAAAACCGAAACGTGCTTTTATGTACAGTAGGTACGAGCCTCTTTGATGGTAATTTAAAAAATATATCGCAAAGCGATAACAAGCCTGAAAACTGGGAAATGATCAGCAATGCATATAAACAAAAAAACTGGGGAAAACTTGCAAAAGAACTAATCAAACTGGACCCTTCAGACAGAATCTGTGGTGCGGAAATAAATACAATTAATGATATTATCAAGCTAAAAAAAGCCCCGCTTGAAGAAATATATTTTCTTGTTTCCGATACCGAAACAGGACGTAACACAGGAGATACACTCAAAGAGTATTTTACAAACAATAACCCCATAAAAAAAGTCCACGTATCCATTCATGTCATTGAGAAACTTCAAGATCAAAATCCAAAAGAATTTAAGATTCATGGTCTACGTAACCTGGTTCGAGAAATTGGGCATATTGTAGTACAGGGTAATAATCTTCCCCGTTCTATCATTGATGCAACAGGTGGCTATAAAGCACAAATTGCAATAGCAGTAGCAATTGGTCAAATACTTAAAATACCAGTTATGTATAAGCACGAACGTTTCCGCGAAATCATAGATTTCCCACCGCTTCCAATTAGTTTTGATTATTCAATGTTGGGAATGTATGCTGATGTATTCGCAAGGTTTGAACGAGATGAAACCCTCACGTACCAGGAACTACTGAACTACCTGGACGGAAGCGAAAAAGAAAAAAAAGAAATCTATGAAATTATACGAGTATTTCTTACCGAAGTCCTGATACCCGATACTAATGAAACGCTCTATGAACTTTCCCCTATGGGACAGGTATACATCACCGCTTACCGAACACAATTCCCTAAACCGCCGGAATCGCTCAAACCATCAGATAATCGAAAAAAACCCACTTTTGGGGACGATCATCACTATCCTAAAGGATTTAAAGATTTTATCAATAAGCTCTGGGAAAAATATAAATGGATACATACCATATATACAACAGACTACAATAAACAGAAGGCAATACATGGCATAGAATTTGCTGTTAAAACTATCAATCAGGAAAAGAAGCTTATAGGGACGTATAAAAACGATGATTTTGGAGCTCGTTACATAATCGAGCTCTCAGACACAGGTATAGAAGCACTCTGTTGGGCTGCAGATTTTTTAAATAGGAATTACGATAGAAATTGAAGGTAGAAATTGAAGGGACACACGTTACATGCTATCGATAGAAACTGCTGAAATTATTTGCAAAATTACCTTTTCACAACCTGCGCTCGCCGATGTGTATCCAGCATTTGTACTACGAAGCGTTTTTGGCTATTACCTGAGGCGCATGCACTGCGTAACGCATGATAACGATTGTAGTGTATGCGTTTTTAGAAAAACGTGTGCCTATGCAAGAGTTTTTGAATCGATAATTGATAAAAGCACACCGGTACTACCCGGACGCGATAAGGCAAGCCACCCATTCAGGATTATCGCCGATGCAAAACCAGGTACAACCCTACAATCCCTGACCGCGCGTATTCAGTTTTTTGGATCAGGCATCGACTATATCCCCCACACTATTTTTGCACTGAGAGAGGCAGGCAAAGCAGGTTTGTTCCGGGCACGAATACCGTATACCCTATCAGTATTTGCTGGTAACAATGTTCCTATTGAACATGGCGATACCATTGAACTAGATGCTATTCCGCGTACCACCCACCATGTTACAACCGATACGGTAACGTGCAACAAAACCTACACTGTTCAATGCAAAACACCGGTACGTTTCAGACACAATGGCAAACATTCTGATAATTTTCTTGCAAGCGATTTTTTAACAGCATGCATGCGGAGAGTACAAACATTGGCGGGACTATATGGTACAACTCAAGTAAGTGGTGGCACAACTGACCACAATGATATTCAAGCAGACATTACGAACCGTCAACTTCGCTGGATCGATTACACCCGCTATTCTGTTCGCCAGCAAACTGCAATCAAACTTGGCGGCGTCGTGGGTTCATTTACCGTATCAGGCACTGCACCAGCATATCTCTGGCAGGCACTAGAAACCTGTTCGTACATAGGCACCGGCAAAAATACAAGCTTCGGCTTTGGCAATATCGAGGTAACGGAGGAGTGAGGGGGAAATGGAATTTTATATTGAACGTTATAAAAACAGAGAAGAACTTGTTTTTGATTGTGAAGTTATAACACCCATGTTTTTATCTGG
>ERZ795050.220-NODE-220-length-93323-cov-27.802976_pt1 | contig 93323 bp, 91 predicted proteins | sample MGYA00375134_ERZ795050 | MGnify/ENA primary metagenome ERZ795050 (study PRJEB30179, sample SAMN05720221) | activated sludge metagenome | isolation source: Anaerobic digester | place: Japan | collected 2015-05-26 ... | reverse complement strand
CACACCCTCTCGCAGCAAGCTGCGGGGAATTGAACCCTAAAAGAGATTAAAAAATACATCCTGGACAACATGATCGAGATCCGTGTGCTTAAGACAGCATCCAAGGCTGTGCCCAAAGACCTGGACGAGACCCTGGAGAGGAGCGTGAACATCTGGTTTTCTGCAGAGCGCACCATGGAGGTGCTCATCGAAGTGGACCCCGCCTGGGCCCATTACTTCCAGCGCCGGTGGATCCTGCCTCTGCAGGAGATCACAGAGATCAGGGACGACGGCTCGATTCTGGTGCGGTTCTTCGCCTGCTCGATAGAGGAGGTGATGATGTGCCTGAAGCCCTGGCTCCCCCATGTGCGGGTGCTCAAACCTGCAGAGGTGGCCGAGCAGGTGCTGGGGGATTTCCAGACGTGGTTGGCCTGGCAGGGGTCGGCGTGGTGATGCTGATCAGACAGTGACCTCTTTGCCGTCAGATACAGGCGGCATGTTGTCAAAGAGTTCGTGGAATCTGCCCGGTCGGGGCATGTGAACCGGGTCGATCTTCTGAGCCTTAAGCTCCCTGACCCTGATGACTGAATATCCAGGCGAAGTTTAGGAAAAGAATTCAATCAGGCAGGGCCGGAATATCCTATTCTGGCACGGTTTTTGTCCAATACGACTTGACACCCCTTCATGCCATGAGATAGTCTTCTGTCCATGGATATTCTCCTGCACAGAATCCTGTTCTCCCGGTGTTTCCGGGCATCGGCATGCTGTCCTCACGGGAACGAAGACCGGGGAAGGCTCCCCGGGGCGCGCGGCGATCGTTTTGCCTTGCACGCAGCCGCGGAGGGATGATGAAACAGGTCGCTGTCAGGGATGTGTCCATCGGTTCCGGCGGGCTCGTGCTCATCGCGGGGCCCTGCGTCATCGAGTCGCGGGAGCACACGCTCTTCATGGCCGAGTCGCTCGCCGAGATCGCATCCCGCACCGGGGTCCCCCTGATATTCAAGGCATCCTTCGATAAGGCAAACCGCTCTTCCATCAGCTCCTACCGGGGGCCCGGCTTGGAAAAGGGCCTGGAGATCCTGGCGGAGGTCAAGGAAGGGCTGGGCGTGCCTGTGATCACCGACATCCACGAACCCCGCCAGGCAGCGGCGGCGGCCTCGGTGGTGGATGTCATCCAGATACCCGCCTTTCTCTGCCGGCAGACCGACATCCTTCTTGCCGCAGGAGAGACCGGGCTTCCCGTCAACATCAAAAAGGGGCAGTTCATGGCGCCCTGGGACATGACCCATGCGGTGAAAAAGGTCGAGAGCACCGGCAATACGAAGGTGATGCTCACCGAGCGCGGAACCTCGTTCGGATACAACAATCTGGTGTGCGACCTGAGGAACCTAGGCCTGCTCAAGTCCCTGGGGGTGCCGGTGGTGCTGGACGTGACGCACAGCCTCCAGCTGCCCGGAGGCAAAGGAGATTCTTCCGGCGGCATGCGGGAGTTCATTGCACCCCTGGCGCGGGCCGGGGTGGCCTTCGGGGTCGATGCCCTCTTCATGGAGGTGCACGACGACCCCGAGCATGCACTGAGCGACGGCCCCAACTCGCTTCCCCTGTATGAGCTCGAACCTCTGCTGAAGCAGCTCTGCAAGATTCAGGAGGCGGTGCGGTGAGTGCGGAGACCATCAAATATCTGGTCTTGGACGCAGACGGGGTGCTCACCGACTGCCGGCTCTACTACACCGACGACGGACAGGAAATCAAATCGTTCAACGTGCGCGACGGCCACGGCATCAAGCTCCTCATGCGGGCCGGGATCGGCGTTGCCATCATTACGGGCCGCTACTCCAAGGCCGTGGAGCACCGGGCGAAAGACCTTCAGATCGACTATGTTGTCCAGGGGGCAAAGGACAAGAAGGCCGCGCTGCTGGATTTCTCGCGGCAGGTGGGCGTGGGGCCTGAGGAGATGGCCTACATGGGCGACGATGTGGTCGACCTGCCTGCCATGGCCCTGTGCGGCATGAGCATCGCACCGAGCGACGCGGCCGACATGGTCCGGGAGCGGGCCGATATCGTAACCTCGACACGCGGCGGGCACGGCGCGGTACGCGAGGCTGCGGAGATAATCCTCAAGCGCCTGGGGCTGTTCGATAAGGTGATGGAACGCTATGTGGGTTAAGCTGCTTTCCGCACTCATCCTTCTCGCCCTGATTGTGGGAATCGGCTATATCGCCCGGGACGGCGACCAGGAGCAGGCTGATGCCGGCGGGCCGGGTACCGGCACCGGCGAACAGCCTTCCCGGGCCGCAGGCGGGATCGTCATGTATGAGACCAAGCCCGATTCCGGCTCCTCGCTGGTCATCCACGCCGCCTCCGCCACCGAGGACAAGGACCGTGTAGTGGTCCTGGAAGAATTCAGACTCGAGCAGTCGAACGGACTGAGGCTCACGGGCGACCGGGCCCGCTACGACGCCGAGAAGTCCCTGCTCGATATCATCGGCCCGGTCAGGGTCAATACAGCCGACGGCTGGCAGGCCGATCTGGACGGACTGACCTGGGACCGCAAGACAAAGAAAGCATCCACGGACAAGCCGCTGGTGGTCAAGGGTGCCCAGGGGACCATTACCGCTGACAGGGGCGAGTTTTTCGACGATTTCAACCGCATTCTCCTTGCAGGTGACGTACATGCGAACCTTTCTCCCCATCTTCTTCATCGCTAGCCTGGTCATGGGCGCGCTTACCTTTGCCCCGGCCCGGGCGGAGGAGCTCAAGGCCGAAGAAGGCGTATCCGATATGATCTCTATCGAATCGGATCATCTTGATGTGAACACTGAGAAAGGAGAAGCGGTTTTCACGGGAAATGTGAAGGCTACCCAGGGAAATATCACCGTTCAGGGAGCACGGCTCACCCTGAAGTTCGATGAGACCACCAAGACCGTGAACACACTCATCGCGGAGGACGACGTGTTCATCCACTGGCAGGATAGGCAGGCCACCTGCGACAAGGCTATATACCGTCTCGACAAGGAGACGCTCGACCTCTCGGGCGACGTGCTCATCACCCGAGGCGAGGAGCGGCTCACAGGCCAGAAGGTGAGCGTTGATATGAAGACCAACTCTCAGACCGTGGAAGGCGAGGGAGGCCGGGTGCAGATCCGGGTGAAAAACGATCAGGAATCGGGGATCCTGCAATGGAAGAAATGAGGCTCAAGGCTCAGCGGCTCGAAAAGAGCTTCGGCAAGGCCCACATCATCAAGGGCCTCGACCTGGAGTGCGTTCAGGGTGAGATCATCGGCCTTCTCGGCCCCAACGGTGCGGGCAAGACCACGACCTTCTACATGATCGTGGGGCTCATCTACCCGGACAAGGGCAGCATATCGTTGGGCGAGACCGACATCACCGCCATGGACCTCTCGGGCAGGGCACGGCAGGGCATCGGATATCTGCCGCAGGAGCCCTCGGTGTTCCGGGGATTGAGCGTTGAGGACAACATCGCGGTGCCGCTGCAGGCAAAGGGCCTCAAAGGCCAGCGCCTGCGGCAGGAGCGCGACGAGATCATCTCCGTGTTCGGGCTGGAGCACGTCCGCACGCACAAGGGGGTGTCGCTCTCGGGCGGAGAGCGCCGCAGGGTGGAGATCGCCCGGGCCATGGCCCTGAAGCCCCGTTATCTCCTGCTGGACGAGCCGTTTGCCGGCATCGACCCCATCACGGTCAAGGACATCCAGGACATGATCGTGAACTTGAAAAAAAAGGGAATCGGTGTCATTATTACAGACCATAACGTGAAAGAAACCCTGAAAATATGCGACAGGGCATATATTATCCATCAGGGGCTGGTTATCGAGGAAGGGACACCTGAGAAAGTGGTGGAGAACGATCGGGTCAAACAGATTTATGTGGGAAGAGACTTCTCACTCGTATGAGGGGAGCGGTTCATGGCATTGGAGTTAAAACAGCATCTCAAGCTTTCCCAGCAGCTCATCATGACCCCGCAGTTGCAGCAGGCCATCAAGCTGCTCCAGCTTTCGCGGATCGAACTCCAGGACTATATCATGGAAGAGCTCCAGTCCAATCCCCTGCTCGAGGCCGACACCACGTCGTTCAAAGACGCCGAAACCCAGCGCCTTCAGAGGGAGAACGAGGAGCTCCTGAAGTGGAAGTGGGATGCCTACCTGGAAACCTACGGCAGAGACAACGTCCCCTATTACGAAGACGAAGAGCGGCCGACACTGGAATCCACGGCCACCCGGCCGGACGGGCTCTACGAGCATCTCCTGTGGCAGCTCAGGATGAACGACTTCACTGAAGAAGAGCGCGATGTCGGCATTTTCATCATCGGCAACCTGGACCACAACGGCTATATAAGCATGGATACCACCGCGATCGCGGAGGCCACCGGACGCCCTCTGGAAATCGTGGAATCCGCCCTGGATAAAATCCAGCTCTTTGATCCCACCGGGATCGCAGCCCGCGATCTCAAAGACTGCCTGCGCATCCAGGCCCGGCATCTGGGCCTCGAAGACTCCGTGGTGTGGCAGATCATCGACTCCCACCTGGAAGATCTGCAGACCAAGAACTACGACAAGATCTCCCACGAACTCGGCGTGAGCGTAGAAGAGGTCTCCCATGCCGCGCAGATCATCGTGAACATGGAGCCCAGGCCGGCGCGCGACTACTCCGACGAGCCGCCCCAATACGTGGTTCCCGACGTATATGTGGTGAACATGGATGGCGAGTTCGTAGTGGTGCTGAACGAAGAGGATATCCCGGTGCTCAAGCTCAACAAGGAATACCAGGACATGATGTCCTCCGACTGCACGGGCAAGATCGCCCGCGACTACCTCTCCGACTGCTTCAAGTCGGCACAGTGGCTCCTGAAGAGCATTCACCAGCGGCAGAACACCCTGTGCAAGGTGACCGAGAGCATCGTGAAGTTCCAGAAAGAGTTCCTGATCCACGGCATCAGCCACCTGAGGCCCCTGGTGCTCAGAGACGTGGCCGATGATGTGGGCATGCACGAATCCACCATCAGCAGGGTCACCTCCAACAAATATGTGCACACCCCGCAAGGCACTTTCGAGCTCAAGTTTTTCTTCAACAGCGGGATCTCCCGCAGCGACGGAAGCTTTGTCGCCTCCCAGAGCGTCAAGAACGAGATCGAAAACATTATCAAGGCAGAAGATCCCAAGCATCCCTTGAGCGACCAGGCGATCGCCCAGGAACTCAAGGCAAAGGGCGTGCGGATTGCCAGGAGGACCGTGGCGAAGTACCGTGAGCTGCTCGGAATCGTCCCTTCAAACCGGAGGAAGAAACACTATTAATTTTTGTTACGACTAAGGAGGATTTGTATGCAGATCGACATCACCTTCAAGAACATGGATTCTACAGATGCGCTTAAAGACTATGCTTCAAAAAGATTATCGAAGCTGGACAGATATATCGATCGCCCTACCGAGGTTCATGTCGTGCTCTCAGTTGAAAAGAGGCGGCACAAGGCCGATGTGACGCTGAGCGCCGACGGTGTGGTGATCAATGCGGTTGAGATCACGGAAGACATGTATTCCGCCATCGACATGGTGATGGACAAGCTCGAGCGTCAGGTGAAGAAGCACAAGGAAAAGCTCCAGGACAAGAAGGGTCCGGCCAGGGCGGCGATGCCGGCCGAGGCGGGCCCGGGAGAAAAAGCCTCCAGGCCCAGGGTTGTCTATGAGAGGGATTACTTTGTCAAACCCATGAGCGTTGATGAGGCGATCCTGCAGATCGATGTGGCACAGAGGGATTTCATCATCTTCCAGAACACAGACACCCAGCAGATCAATCTTATCTATAAAAGACAGGATGGAGATCTCGGACTCGTAGAGCCGCTCTTATGAAAATCAGCGACATCCTCAAACCCGAGTGTGTCCTGGCCGACATTCAGGCCATGACCAAGAAGGATATCCTCACGGAGCTCTCACGCCCGATAGCCGAGCACTACGATGTGAACCTCGATGAGATGGTGGGTGTTCTCCTGAACCGGGAGAAGCTGGGCTCCACCGGGATCGGAGAAGGTGTCGCCATACCCCACGGCAAGATCAGCGGGCTGAAATCCATCGTGGCGTCCATCGGCAAGAGCAGAGAGGGCCTGAAGTTCGACGCCCTGGACGGCAAGCCTTGCCATATCTTCTTTCTCCTGGCTGCGCCGAGCAACTCGGTAAGCGGACACCTCAAGGCCCTGGCCCGCGCCTCCATGCTGCTGAAGAACCCGTCGCTGCGCGAGAACCTGCTCAAGGCCGAGACCCCAAGCGAGATCTACCGGGTGATCACCGAGTACGATAACAAGCTCGACGAATGATTTCGGGGACGTGATTTCGGGACGGATTCACATTAAGAAATCGCGTTCACCCGCGCAAGGGAGCGGCCACAGGAGTCCATGACGCACCGAAAGGTGACAGAAATCCATGGGCGCACCTTTGGCGGGCCTTTCGGTTGTGCTCATGCAGTGATTTTTCCCTCCGGATACAGAGGGACAAGGGATTGGTAAAACTCAAGGGAGGCCGCCCCGCGAGGGAATGATGAATCCGGGACCGCCCCAGAGTGAAAGGGCTGGGTCCCGTTTTCAAGCGTCGGGGAGGCACGCGGACTTAAGCCTCTTTGTTGCTCTTGTCCTCGATGTCTCCCTTTACGGTCTTTTCATTCGTGTCCTCACCGCTCACGGACGACTTGAAGTTCTTGATGCCTTTTCCCAAGGCACTTCCCACTTCCGGCAACTTGCCCGCACCGAAGATCACGAGCACGATCACCAGAATTACGATCAGTTCTGTCATTCCGATTCCGCCAATCATATGTGTTTCTCCTTCTGTGGGTGTCTCTTACCATACTTGTATCACAGCTGCAACTCGCAACGAAAGCCGATGTAAAGGGGGTGCTCCCTCATGATGAAGGCAGAACCGGACCTTTGCCCGTTGCTTCCAGCCGGATGCCGCGTCGCTCCAGCAGGGAGCCTTCGAGCCGGTAGAGGTTGATCAGGGACTTGAGGTAGTTCGTGACGGCCTGGATCTCGGAGATCCTGCTGGAAAGGAGGTCACGCTGCGCCTGCGCCACCAGCATGCCGGTCGATTTGCCCACGCGGAATTTCTCTTTTTCGATCCTGGCCTTTTCTTCCTGGAGCGCCCTGGTCGCCGCGGTCGCCGCCACCTGCTCCTTTGCGCGCATCACCTCGATGTAGGCGGACCGAACATCCACCTGTACGAGATGGGCTACATTCTTTAGGGCCTCTTCGGCCTGGTTCCGCTCGAGCAGGGCGCGGCGGTGCTCCGCCCTGGCCTGCCTGTTCACGAGGGGCAGCGCCAGCGACAGCCCGGCGCTCGCATCGTAGGAATCGCCGTCGAGATCCTTCCATGTGTCTCGGAATGAATCCGCATATCCGGTCTTTCCCAGGGTGATGAAGAGATCCATCCGGGGGAGCAGGCCGTTTCTGGTCCTGACGAGTTCGATGTCGCCGCTTTGCACCTGAATCCTGGCCTGGTTGAGGTCAGGCCTCATATTCATGGCGACGTCCACGTGCGCATCGGCGTCATCCAGGGCCACCTCCGGCATGGCAGGCTGCCGGAGCAGCACCACGGGCCGGTGCCACATTTCTTCGCCGGAGGGATTCAGCAGGCTTAAGAGCACAAGCCGGGTCTTTTCCATGTTGCTGCGGGCATTGATCAATCCTTCACGCCGAAGCGCGATCTCCGCCTCGGCCGCGATCAGCTCGGACTCGGCCAGGGTGCCCACGCGGATCATCTCTTCGGTTTCGCTCTTCTGCTGCTGGGCCAGCTTGAGCGACTCGAGATAGATCTCGATCTGCCGCTGCATGAGGGCATAATCCCAATAGGTTTCCTCGACCCGGGCCACCAGTGCCTCGGTGAATCCCCGCAGCTCATATCGCGAGGCAGCGGTATCCAGACGCGCCCTGCGCAGCTCGGCGAGGTTGTATCCCAGGCCCGCACCCTGAAGCAGCGACTGCGTGACAGTGACGCCCACGCGCGACTTGTGCAGATCGTCGCTGTACAGATCAGACCAGGTCCGCTTCGTGGTCGCGCCGACGCCTATGTCCGTGCCCGTGGGCAGGCGGCCGGTGATCTCCAGGCTGCCCGTGGTCTCCTCGATCTTCTCGTTTTCGATGAACGGGGAATCGATCTTCTCCCGGGAACGGGCATAGGTCGATCTCAACGTGGGGTCGAATGCCGCTCGCGCTTCGTCTTCAGCCGTCTGCAAGATGGCGGGATTGAACGATTCCACCTGAAGGGCCGGGTTATTCTGGAGGGCAAGGACGATTGCCTTCTCCACCGTGATCTCGAGCGGGCCGCTGCGGGAGGAATCTGCCGCCTCGTCCTTCTTCTCTGCCGGCTCCAGGGGCGCCTTCTGCTCTGCAGGGGCGGTCAGCGCCGGGTCCGCGGGTGTCAGAGGGCTTTCTGTCTGTGCGGGGCCGGTTGATGCACAGGAGGTGAGAAAGAGAATCGCCATAGCCGCCAGGAACCTCGGGAAAAAAGTAAGGCCTCCTGTTGTTCTGAAAAGATGCATATCTCTCAACGGCTTGCCTCCATTACTTTTGCCACGGGCTTCTCCCGGTCTTTCCGTCGCAGCAGATAGGTGTCGAAGAGCAGGTAGACCACCGGGATGATTATCAGGGTGATGAGTGTGGAGCTTATGAGCCCGCCGATGACGGTGCGCGCCAGGGGCGCCTGCACCTCTCCCCCCTCGCCCATGCCGACAGCCAGCGGCACCATGGCCAGGGTGGTGGTCATGGCGGTCATGAGAATGGGGCGGAGCCTCCTGCGGCCGGCCTCTTCGATAGCCTCCCGAAGCGCCATGCCGTCGCGCCTGCGCAACAGGTTGGTGTGATCGACCAGCAGGATCGCGTTGTTCACCACGATGCCGCCGAGCATGATGCAGCCGATGAATGCCTGGACGTTGAAGGTGGTGCCGGTGATGAAGAGCATGAGAATGACCCCGACGGAGGCAAAGGGCACGGAGAACATGACGACAAAGGGGTATCGCACGGACTCGTACAGCGAGGCCATGACCATGTAGACGAGAAGGACCGCCAGAACAAAGCTCAGCAGGAGCTCGCGGAAGGCCTTTACCTGCTCTTCGTAGTCTCCCCCGAACACGATGCTGAAATCGTTCGGGACAGCCACTTTCCTGAGACCTTCGCGGATATCGTCAAGGATCGAGCCCATATCCCTGCCGCTGATATTTGCCGAGACGGTCACGACCCGCTCCTGGTCCTTGCGCTCGATTCTGACCGGCGCGGTTCTGGACTCGATGTTCACCACGTTCCTCAAGACCACCGGTGTTCCCTCCGAGCCTGTCACAGTGAAGTCGAGGATGTCGCGGATGCCCAGCTTCTCGGCGTTGTCCACCTTGACGCGGATGTCGTATTCATCACCCCGCTCCCGGTAGCTCCCTGCCTTGGTCCCGGACAGGATGGTCTGGAGTGCGTCGGCGATCTGTGAGACAGTCAGGTGCATATCCGCGGCCTTGATCCGGTCTACAAAGATCAGCTCCTCGGGGCTGCCCGACTCCCTGCTGAGCTGAACGTCGGTGACCCCTTCGACCTCCTCCACCACATCTTTCACCCGCTGGGAGAGGATATCCGCGGTCTGAAGATCGTATCCCCTGATCTCGAGCTGCACCTTTTCCGTGCCGCCGCCGCTGAACATGCGCATGAGAAACAGGCCCTGCCCCGCGCGGGTCCGCACCGTGACCCCGGGAATGTCACCGAGCTTCCTGCGCAGGTCGTTGGCGATCTCCTCGCTGGAGCGGGTGCGCTCGGATCGGGACTTCAGGGCGATCTGCATCTCTCCCGCGTGGGAACCCCGTGACCTTCCTCCCGAGCCTCCAAGGGAGACCACGTAGCTTTTCATCTCCGGCACTTCTTTTCGCACCACATCCTCGATGAACTCGAACTTCTCCGCCAGGACATCGACCCGGGTGCCCACCTCCATCTCGGCGTTCACCCTCACCTCGCCCTCGTCGGTGGACGGCATGAACTCCACACCCACGAGCGGGATCAGGCACAGGCTCAACACCAGCACTGCAGCCGTCCCCGCAATCACCCTGCCCGCATGCGCCAGGGCGTGGTGGAGCAGGCGCTTGTATCCGTTCTCCAGCCGCGTGAAAAAGGCGGTGCTGATCCCATAGACCGAGGCGAGCCATGGAGAGCCGGGAGGCCCCACGCGGAGCATCCGGGAAGACATCAGGGGCACCAGGGTCAGCGCCACGGCCAGCGCGCACAGGAGCGAGAAGCTGACCACTGCGGCGAGCTGCTTGAACATCACACCGGACATGCCTCGGATAAAAACCAGGGGGAGAAAGACCGCAAGCGTGGTCATGGTGCTGGCCACGATGGCGGCGGTCACCTCGCCCGCCCCTTTCAGTGTGGCATTCTCCGCCTCCTCTCCGGTCTCCCGGTGCCGGTAGATGTTCTCCAGGACCACGATGGAGTTGTCCACCAGCATGCCGATGCCCAACGCCAGACCGCCCAGGGTCATAAGGTTCAGGGTCAGGCCCCCGAAGTACATTAGGGCAAAGGTTGCGATGATGGATATGGGAATGGATGTGGCGATGATGAGGGTGCTGACCATGCTCCGGAGGAAGAAGAACAGCACCAGCACGGCGAGCAGCCCCCCGTACAGGGCCATGGTGCCCACGTTGGTGATGGAGTTGCGGATGTAATCGGAGGTGTCGATGATGGGCGTGAGGCTCACCTGCGGGACATCGCGGTTGATCTTTTCCACCTCCTGCAAGACCTGCCGGGCCACCTCCACGGTGTTGGTGCCCGACTGCTTGCGCACCCCGACGTGCACGCCGGGTTTTCCGTTCACGCGGATGATCCGGGTGATCTTCTTCCAGGTGTCGTCAACCCGGGCGATGTCGCTGAGCCGGACGGGAACCCCTTCGCGCACGGCGATCACGGTGCCGGCGAGCTGCTCGAGGCTGGCATATTCTCCCAGGGTGCGCACGGTGACTTCGAAGTCGCCCCGCTCCAGCGACCCCGCGGGAAGCGTCACGTTGCCCTCGCGTATCCGGGAGAGCACCTGGTCGAGCGGCAGCCCCATGGCCTTGAGCTTCGAGGCGTCGAGGTTCACCTGGATTTCCCGCTCATATCCCCCCCACACATCCAGCGAGGCCACGCCCGGGATGCGCTCGATACGATACTTGATCTGTTCGTCGATAATGGTCCTGAGCTCCAGGGGGTTCATGCTTCCCGAGGCCCCGAAGACGAGGATGGGGAAGTTGGCCACGTCGAACTTGTGCAATACCGGCCTCTCGGCATTGTCGGGAAGCCGTGAAATCACCCGGTCGAGCCGGTCCCGCAGGTCGTTTGATGCGGTGTCGAGGTCCGTCCCCCACGAAAAGGAGACCCGGACGCTGCTGGAACCTTCCGATGAGGTGGAAAAGATGCTCTCCACTCCCGGCACCGCGCTCATGGCCTCTTCGATGGGCCGTGTGACGAGCTCCTCGATCTCCTCTGGGCTCGCATTCTCGTAATTGGTGCGGATGGTCAATGTGGGGTAGGTGACATCGGGCATCAGGTCGATGGGCAGCCTGAGCAGGGACACGACTCCCAGGATGATGACGATGAAGATCACCATGACGGCGAAAACAGGGCGGTGCACAGCAAAGCGGGAAAGATTCACCTCATGCCTTCCTTGTCAGGACCTGTTCGTTTCTTCGCGGGTTTCTCCGTCCTGTCCGCCCCCTGCCTCAGGCCCCGGCCCCTTACCCGTGAGAATGATCTCCGAGCCGTCCTGCAGGAGGTGCTGCCCCACGGTCACGACAAACCCTTCGAGGTCAGGGGATATCACCTCTGCCATGTCGCCTTCGATGATGCCGATCTCGACCGGGACCAGTCTGACCTTCAGGAGATCTCTGTCCACCAGAAACACGCTTCTTGAGCCGTTGTTTCTGGCCAGGGCCTTTACGGGGACCACCACGGCATTCTCCCGCTGCTCGAACTGGATCTGCACCCGGACGAACATGCCCGGGGTGAGCACTCTTTCGACATTGTCCACGTCGATCTCCACCCGGGCCTGACGCGCGGCCTCCTTCAGGACAGGGGCGATGCGTGCGATCGTGCCGGTGAATGTCCGGCCGGGATGGGCGTCGGTGGTGATGAATGCCTTCTGCCCGGCCCTGATCCGGGGATAGTCCCGCTCGATCACATGGATCACGGCCTTCAAGGTGTCAATGCCGACGACCGAGGCAATGGGGGCGTTGGCGGCAAGCATGGCCCCTTCGTCAACGAACCGCTCGCCCACCACCCTTGAGCGGGTGCCGTCTTCCCATGAAGCCCTGATGCGCGTATAGCCGAGACGCACCTGGGCCGCCTTGAGCACCGCCTCCTTCTGGGTGGCCTGGGCCTCGGCGACCTTCTGCCTGGCAAGGGCGGCGGCGTACTGGGCCTCGGCGGCATCCAGCTCCGACTGAGATATGATCTTCTTCTCGCGCAGGATTCTCACCCGATCGAGCTCACGCTGCCTCAGACCGAGCTCGCTGCTGCTCTCCTCGATGTTCGCCCTGGCCACATCCAGCTCTGCCCGGGCCTGATCCACCTGCTGGACGAACTCATCGTCGTCGAGCATGGCGATGAGCTGCCCGCGCTGCACCTCGTCTCCGATGTCCACGAGGATCTTCTCCAGGCGGCCTGCAACCTTGGGCGCCACGGTGAACTGAGACTCGGGCAGGAGCGTCCCGGTATAGACGCCGATATCCCGGATCGTTCCTTTCCTGACCGGCTCCACCTCAACGGCTACGGGGACGCTGGTACGAGTGGGGGAGCCTTCAGCCTGTCCGGGCATCCGCTGGAACAACTGCCAGATAATCACGATAATCATTACGGCGACAACAACGGCAGCGATCGAATATTTTCTCTTCATGCTTTCAACCCCGGGTTAACCACGCAACCAGATCTTCACACCGATTCGCCTAGCATGACCGGTTCTCAAAATATTACACTTTGGCCCGGCCATCAACAGGATTCGTCCATTCAGGGAGACCTCGTCGAGTGAACCTCCCTGATATCGGGAGCGCGTGCTTTAATACCCTGCCTAACCCCTTATGGAAACATAATCGGTCTTGATCCCGGCAATGATGAGTATGATAGTGAAATGAATCATGGATTTCTGTATAATTTGAAAATGAGATGGTTTTGCACATTGGAATAACAAGAAGGAGGGCAGGTGCTCAATGAACAAGAAGAACAGGCTCCTCGTTTTCACGGATCTCGACGGCACTCTTCTGGATTTTAACACCTACTCCTTTGACGCTGCTCTGCCCGCGCTGAACGCGTTGAAAGAACGCGGCATGCCTGTGGTGATCGTCTCCAGCAAGACCAGGGCTGAGATCGAACCCCTGCTTGATAAGCTCCCGCTCACATCGAGGCTCTTTATCGCAGAAAACGGGAGCGCCATCTACCTGGACAGAAAAAGTGCGGTGCCTCCCGGTGTTCAGGCCCAGCTGAAATCCGGTTATCGCGCCATCGTGCTCGGCCGCCGGTATGAAGAGGTTCTCGATGCCCTCGACCGCGCCAGGAAAACCTGCAAGGCGCGGGTGAAGGGATTTCGCGACATGACGGACAGTGAGGTGGCCCGTTTGACCGGCCTGGACATCGACTCAGCCCGGCTGGCCAGAGAACGGGAATACTCCGAGCCCTTTACCTTTCAGGGCAGCGAAGACAAGCTCCACTGCCTGAAGGCCGAGCTTCAGGAGATGGGCATGACCTGTCTGGAGGGTGGGAGGCTCTTTCATGCCATGGGTCGCGCCGGCAAGGGGCTGGCCACCGAGATGGTGATCGACCTCTTCCGGTCGGCACCGGGAGGCAGCCAGTGGAAAACCGTAGCGCTCGGCGACGGCCCGAACGACATCGACATGCTCAGGTGCGCAGATGTCGCCGTGGTCATGCGAAGACCTGACGGCACCTGGATGAAGTATGAACCGACCCCGCTCCAACTGGTGATCAAGCCCGGAGGAATCGGGCCGGCCGGATGGAACGAATCGGTGACAGCCCTTCTCAAGGAGCTGAGTCACCTGGGATAGCGCCCGGTCCGGGGGCTGCATGGATATCCGTCCGTGCGGGCCGCACCCGGCTTGCACACAGTACTCTTCCTCTTTTGCGCCTGCAGCATCATGGAGACGATCAACACCTGCTCATGAGGCTTGTCCGGCAACATGGCCCGGCAATACAATGACTTGACCATACAGATGAGCTTGTATATGGTGGTCACGTTTTTTCCATGGTATGTTCTACGGGGAAAGCGGCTACATGATCAAGACGGATGTTGTCATCATCGGAGGCGGTGCTACCGGCTGCGGTATTGCGCGGGACCTCGCCCTGCGGGGCATCCACCACTATCTGGTGGAGAAGGGGGACTTCGCCAACGGGGCCACAGGGGCCTGTCACGGGCTGCTGCACAGCGGGGCCCGCTATGCGGTCACCGATCCCGAGGCGGCGCGGGAGTGCATCAGCGAAAACGCCATCCTGCGAAGGATCGCCCGCAAGTGCGTCGAGCCAACCGGCGGGCTCTTCGTGCGGCTGCCCGGAGACTCCAAGCGCTACCGCGACACCTTCTTGAGCAACTGCGAAGAGGCGGGGATATCCACCGAGGTGCTCTCGGCATCACGGGCCCTCGACCTGGTGCCCGAGCTCAACCCGTCCATCGAAGAGGCCGTGGTGGTCCCCGACTGTTCCATCGACCCCTTTCGGCTGTGCATGCTCAACGCCTTCACCTCCCGCCACAAGGGGGGCGGGATACTGACCCACCACAAGGTGATCGACATCATCCGGGAGCGGGGCAGATGTACGGGCGTCAAGGTTCTGGACCGGTTCACTTCCCAGATCAAGGAGATCCGGGCAAAGATCATCATCAACGCCACCGGCGCGTGGGGAGACACCATTGCCCGGATGGGCGGGAGCGACGCCCCCATGACCCTGTCAAAGGGGAGCCTCATCATCTCGAACCACCGGCTCACCAATATGGTGATCAACCGGCTCAGGCCGCCCTCGGACGGCGACATCATCGTACCCAACGAGGCGGTATGCCTGGCCGGCACGACCTCCATCCCGGTTGACGACCCTGACGCCGTCGAGGTCGATCCCCGGGAGGTCGATCTGGTGGCCACTCAGGCCGAGCAGATGCTCCCCCGCTTCGGCACGACCCGCCTGATCAGGGCCTATACCGGGGTCCGCCCGCTGCTGAAGGCCGAGGCCTCGGACAGCCGGAGCATCTCCCGGGGCTTCAAGATCATCGATCACAAGAACGGCATGTTCAGCATCCTGGGCGGCAAGCTGAGCACCTACCGGCTCATGGCGGAAAAGACCGTGGATGCGGTGGTCGAGGAGTTCGGGATCAAGGCCCGCTGCAAGACCGCGGACATTCCCCTGGACGGCCAGGACGAGCTGAGCGGCTACCCCTTGTCCAAACGGCTCAAGGACATCGACAACATCGTCTGCGAGTGCGAGCTCGTGGACAGGACCCAGGTGGAAAACGCCATCAACAGCCTGGGCATCCAGTATATCGGGGATATCCAGCACCGCACCCGGCTCGGCATGGGCCCGTGCCAGGGCGGCTTCTGCACCTACCGGGCGCTCGGCATCATGCAGGAGACCGGCAGGCTCACCCCCGACGAGTCGATCGAGATCCTCAAAGAATTTCTCCAGCGGCGGTTCCGGGGGATCAGACCCGCGCTGTGGGGAGATCAGCTCAGAGAAGAGCAGCTCGTGGAGAGCATCTACCTGGGCATTCTGAGCATGGGGCAGCGGGCGTGAGCGCATACGAATACGATGCAGTGGTGATCGGCGGCGGGGTCTCGGGGATCATGGCCTCTCTGACGCTCGCCTCCAAGGGTTTCAAGACCGCCCTGGTCTCCCGGGGCGATCCGGTATGCTGCCTCTCCACCGGCTGCATCGACGTGTTCTCACACAGCGATGAACCCTTAAGCGGTATCAGGGCGCTTCTGCCGGACCATCCCTATTCTCTGGTCGGCGAGAAGGGGATCGTGGATGCACTCTCCTTCTTCTCGGAGATCATGGAGGAGGCCGGGCTCCCCTACGAGGGAGACCCCGGGCGGAACCGGAAGATCCTCACGCCCATCGGGAGCACCAAATGCACCTGCCTCGTGCCCAGGACCATGGCCCACGCCGACATGCCTTCAAACGAGTATCTCCACGTGATCTCGTTTCAGGGCATCAAGGATTTCTTCCCGGGCTACATCACTTCCCGGCACCGGAACTCGACATACTCCGTGTATGACGCCGGCGTGCCCACCACACTCGGCATTGCAGCGCGCTTCGACGATGCATCCTTTCTCGATGCGTTCATCACCTGGCTGCGCGGCCTGGAGATCCCCCACGACCGGGTGGCGCTTCCGGCGGTGCTGGGCACGATCGATCCTGCTTCGGTCGTGGAGAAGATCTCACGGGCAATCGGCAGAAAGGTGTTCGAGATCCCCACGCTGCCCCCTTCGATTCCGGGCCTGAGACTTTTCAGGGCCTTGAAACGCGTGATGCAAAACCGAGGGATTCACCTCTACTGGGGCAAGGAGATCACCAGCGTGGAGCGCCAGGGCTGTACCGTCGAGGCTGTGACCCTTGCCACCACGGGCAGGGCCAAGCGGGTCCAGGGGCGGGCCTTTGTGCTGGCCACCGGCTCATTCGTGAGCGGCGGGCTCTTCGCGGGCAGAGACTCCGTGAGGGAGACCGTGTTTGATCTGCCGGTGTTCGTACCCGTCGAGCGAAGGGACTGGTTCAACACCGACTTCTTCTCCGGAGGCCACAGCATCGAGCGGGCCGGCGTGCGGGTGGACAGAGACTTCAGGCCGGTCGAGTCAAAGATCGACAACCTCTTTGCATGCGGGAGCATCCTGGCCGAGTGCGAGATCATGAGCCTCCAGTGCGGCCACGGGCTCGCCGTCGCAACCGGGGTGGCCGCAGCCAAGAGCTGCGCGCAGGGGCTGTCATGACGACCTTCGAACACTGCGTGAGATGCACCCTGTGCGTCGAGAACTGCCCGGTTTTCAAGGTGAACCCGGCGTTCCCGGGGCCCAAGCAGGCCGGTCCCGACGCCCAGCGGTTCCGCCTGGACGGCGAGCGCTCCGTGGACGACTGGGTGAAGCTCTGCTGCCAGTGCCAGCGCTGCCAGGTTGCCTGTCCCTACGGGGTGAATGTCTCCGAGATCATCCTCAAAGCCCAGCTCAAATACAGCCGCGAGCATATGAGCCCCTTTGCAGCCCACCTCTTTGCCAACACCTATCACCTGGGGAAACTGGGCTCGCTCGTCTCACCCATCACCAACGCGGTGACCTCATCGGGCGCGGCACGGAAGATCATGGGCGTTCTCGGCCTCGCCACAAATTTGCCCATGCCCGAGTACCGGTTCCTCTCATTGAACAGGGGAAGACGGCGCAAGGGCAGAAGGAGATCCAGCCGAAAGGTGGTTTTCTTCCACGGGTGCTACCTGGGCTTCAACCGCCCCGATATCGGACGAGGTATCCGTGATCTGCTGTCCGGGCTCGGGTGCCGGGTGGTCATTCCCGGGCAGACCTGCTGCGGGCTGCCGGCCCTGGGCAACGGGGACCAGGAGATCGCGAAGAAGTTCGCCCGCAAGAACGCCCGGATGCTGGTGGAGTACATCGACCAGGGATACCAGGTGGTGTATGCATGCACCTCCTGCGGGCTCACCCTGGTGCACGATTATCCAGAGGTGCTGGAATTGCCCGAGGGCAGAAAGATCGCTGAGAACACCTACAACGTGCATGAGCTAATCCTCGACCTCCTGGAAAACGACGCCCCTGACGTTGCATTCGGCGAGGTGGACCGGACGGTTGCCTACCATATCCCCTGCCACCTGAAGGCGCTGGGCATCGGATATCCAGCTGCCGGTATCTTCGAGAAGATACCCGGGCTCAAGACCATGATTCTCGATGATAACTGCTGCGGGCTCGCAGGCAGTTACGGGTTCAAGAAGAAAAACCAGCAGACCGCGGAGAAGCTCGGGACCATAGCCGCCTCCGCCATAAAGGCCCTTGAGCCCGAGATCCTGATCAGTGACTGCGGGGCATGCAGGATGCAGCTCGGTCATTATACCGGGTTGCCCGCCCTGGACCCGTCCGAGGTGATCATCGCATCGCTGGAAAAAGGCGCTACAAAGAAATCGAGACGAAAAAGGAGAATATCGTGATAAAAGATCTGACACCCGAGATGATCCAGGAGCTCACCATCAAAGCCCGCAAGTCGAGGGCCGACATCGTTGCCATGACTCACCTTGCCGCCTCCGGCCATCCCGGCGGTTCCATGTCGTCCATTGATATTTACACCCTGCTCTACCACATTATTAATATGGATACGGATAAGGTGGTGATTTCCCACGGCCATACCTCGCCCGCTGTCTACTCCGCCCTGGCGAGGAAGGGGCTTTTCTCTCCGAAGGAGGCGATCAAGGGCTTCCGGCGGGTGGGCAGCATCTTCGAAGGGCACGTGGAGATCACGGTCCCGGGCGTGCCCTGGGGCACGGGCAACCTGGGCCAGGGGCTCTCCGTGGCGTGCGGATATGCCGTGGCTGCGCGTGTGAAAGGACAGCCCATGGACTGCTTCGTGGTCACGGGCGACGGCGAGCAGCAGAAAGGGCAGATCAGCGAGGCCAGGAGGTTCATCGCAAAGTACGGGCTGAACAACATCACGGTTATCATCGACAATAACGAGCTGCAGATCTCCGGAAGCAGGACCGAGGTTATGCCCCAGAACTTCAGGGCCGAGTACGAGGCGGCGGGCTTCCGGGTGCTGGAGGCAGACGGTCACGACTTCGCGTCGCTCTATGCCGCGATCCGGCAGGCTGTCGCTGACCGGGATGCCCCGTACGTGATCATCGCCCGCACCGTCATGGGAAAGGGCGTGAGCTTCATGGAGAACAAGGCCGATTTCCACGGCAGGCCGCTGAACAAGGCGGAGATGGAGCAGGCTCTGCCCGAGCTGGATCTCGACTGGCCCCTGGCCGAGCTGCAAGACCTGCGCAAGGAGCCTATCGAAGAGGCGATCCCCAACCAGGACGTCCCCTGGCCCTTCCCGCAGGTCAACCCCGGCGTGAGCCGGCTCTATGAAAAGACCGTTTCCACCGACAATCGCTCCGCACTGGGCAAGGCCCTGCTCGATGTGGCGCAGGCCAGCCCGGACGTTCCTTTCGCGGTGTTCGACTGTGACCTGGCCGGCTCCGTGAAGACCGAGGCCTTTGCCAAGGCGTTTCCTCAGAACTTCTTCCAGGCGGGCATTGCCGAGCACCATACCGCGGCCATGGCCGGAGCAGCCTCCACGCAGGGCGTGGTGAGCGTGTTCGCCGACTTCGGGATCTTCGGCGTGGACGAGACCTACAACCAGCAGCGGCTCAACGCCATCAACGAGTCACACCTGAAGCTCTTCTGCACCCACCTGGGCATCGACGTGGGGGAGGACGGCAAGACCCACCAGTGCATCGACTACCTGGGCCTGCTCCGCAACCTTCAAGGGCTCAAGGTGGTCATTCCCATTGACCCCAACGAAACCGATCTCGCCACCCGGTGGGCACTGAGCAGCCCGGGCGGCTGCATGATCGGGGTGGGGAGGTCCAAAACCCCGGTCCTGACCGACCTGGAAGGCAACGAGTATTTCGCCGGCACAGACTTTGTTTACGGCCGGGCCCACCACCTGCGCCCCGGCACGCAGGCCACCCTGTTTTCCCTGGGCGCCATGAGCGCATCGGCGGTCAAGGCATGGGAGCTGCTCAAGGATGAGGGAATCAGTGTCGAGGTGGTCGGTGTTTCGTGCCCCTTTGCCCTGGATGTCCGTGAGATCCGCGAAGCATCCAAACGGGGTCCGGTATTCGTGGTTGAGGATCATCTGACGGTATCCGGGCTTGCCGCCCAGATCGCCTTTTCCGCAGCCACGGCAGCCATTGCCATCAATCTGGTTCCCATGGGGGTGCGAGGATTCCCGCCTTCTGGGCCTTCTCTGTCGTGCTTCCAGTGCTTCGATCTTCACCCCGAAGGCCTGGTAACCATTATCTCTATGAAATTAAAGGAGATGTTATGAAAAAGGCATTCGTGACAATGGCCCTTGTCCTGTCCCTGTTTGTTCTTCCCTCAACGTCCAACGCCCAATCGTCACTGGAGGTGGTGCTCTGGGATTCCCTGCTGGGGGCCGGGATCGGCGCGCTGGTAGGGGCGGCGACACTTGCATTCATGGACCACCCCGGAGACCACCTGGAGCGCATCGCCCAGGGAGCGAGCATCGGGCTCATCGGCGGTATAGCCTTTGGATTCTACGAGATATCGCCCGTGTTCTACTCATCTGTAGACCCGGCGGGGAACAGGGAGAGGATTTACGGTCTTCGGGTAACCGTGCCGCTGAAATAGCGGCTGAAGCGCATTCCCGGGGTATGCCCCGGAAGACGTGCTGAACGGAAAAAGTGAGGCAGAAAAGGAGGCTTGTCCTTTTCACCCTGCAGCATCCGCCCTGCTTCAGCTCGCGGGGGTCCTCTCCCTTGAGCGGCTGGGCTTCAGAATACGCGGTCTCAAGTTGCGGCAGGCTCTCACATGAGACCGCCCCCTAAGGTGAAAGGGATGCGCCGTCAACCGCGCTGAGCGGAGAAAAACCAGCCCTCCAAAGCTCACGAGCTTAAAAGGAGAGCTATCGATCCCTTGAACATTCTCGCCTGAAGAGACTCCACCAAAAGGGACTTTCGCCTGTACAAGGCCAGGAGGCTCGCGATGAAGAATGTCATTGTTTCGCTCTGTATCATACTCGCCCTGATCGGTTATCCCTGCGTGTCGTCTGCAGCACACTCCAAAGCAGGTTCACTGGTGACGACCCCCCTCCTGGGTGCCAGCGTAGGTATCCTTGTCGGTGCCATGGTGGCCGCCTTCGCCGGCAGCTCCGATGCCGGGCCCATACTCATCGGTGCGGGAATAGGACTGGGCATGGGATTTCTCCTGGCCCTCTTCACACCGGCTGAAAATGATCATGCCCAAGCTGCATCCGAACAGCCCGGCGATCCGCCTGAAGACTTACAGACCATCTCGCCCTGAGCAGAACGGAGAGGCCGCCGGAGGCGCTGCGAGCTCTGGACGGTTCCAGCCTGAATGCGCGCTGAAAGATCCGCCGTCTCCCTGAGGCAAGGGCCGTCAGCATCCGAGCTTTTTGTCCAGCTCGATGGTCTTGGTCAGGGCGTTGATCTCCTGGTGTCGCTTGAACGCCAGATCGATGAGGGCGGTGATGAGGTCGGTATAAGAAATACCGCTCGCCTCCCAGAGCTTGGGATACATGGAGATGCTTGTGAAACCCGGGATGGTATTGATCTCGTTCACGAAATACTCCCCCTGCGAGACGAGGAAGTCCACCCTGGCCATGCCGCTCCCGCCAATGGCGGCAAAGGCGTCCACAGCGGCGAACCGGATGTCCTCGGTGAGCATCTTGCTGAGCCCGGCAGGGATGATGAGCTTGGAAGAGCCGTCCACGTACTTGGCGTCGAAGTCGTAGAACTCCCGGCACGGAACGATCTGTCCCGGAATGGACGCCCTGGGCTCGTTGTTCCCCAGGACCGCCACCTCTATTTCCAGCGGGTTTTCCACTGACTCCTCTACGATGGCCTTGGTGCTGTAGCGCAATGCCAGGTCGATTCCTGAGATCATCTCATCCATGGAGCCCGCCTTGGTAATCCCGATACTCGAGCCCATGGTGGCCGGTTTCACGAACAGGGGGAATTTCAGCGTCTCGGAGATTTCCTTCAAGACCTCGTCTTTGTCGGTGGCCCACATCCACGCGGTCATGCTTACGCCCTTGACCACGGGCAGGCCCCGCTGGGCCAGTACCCGCTTGGTCATGTCCTTGTCCATGGCAATGGCGCTGGACATGGTGTCGCACCCCACATAGGGTATGCCGGAGAGTTCCAGAAGCCCCTGCATGGTGCCGTCCTCGCCGCGGGGCCCGTGCAGGACCGGGAAAACGACATCGACCCCGGTGATCCCGCCCGACTCAAGCGACAGAAATCCCCTTTTCCGGGCATCGGTGGAGAGAATCACCCGCTCGACATCATGGAGCTCCCCGCTCTCCAGAAGGTCGAATGCCCCTGCTCCCAGATACCAGCTCCCGCTCTTGTCGATCGCCACCGGGACCGGATCGAACCGCTCCCTATCGATGCTGCGGGTGACCGACCGCGCAGACACCACCGACACGTCGTGCTCGGCGGATACCCCTCCGAATAGTATGGCCACGGTCTGTTTCACGGACTTCAATTTCTTCCACCTCTCTTGTCTTCATCTCATAGAGGGCGCTGGACTTCTCCCCCGCTTGAACTTGCTTAAAAAGCAACCCATGACGGGCATGTTCCGCCTGCGCGTTATCTCTCCCTTAGGCTCCGTATTTATTGAGCTTGCCTGCGTGCGCCATGGCAAGGGGCATGAGGTCCACGTGCCTGATATGGCCCAGACCGCCCTGCATGCACGCGATCTCGTCGAAGCTGGATACCTGGTCTTTGCGGATGTCCGGTGCATAGAACAGGACAGGCAGCTCATGCCAGGAATGCCCTTTAAGCGTCGAGGGTGTGGAGTGGTCCCCGGTGATGATGAGCACATCGGGCTTCAAGGCCATGATCTCGGGGATCACCGCGTCCGTCTCCTCGATGACCTTCACCTTGGCATCGAAGTTTCCGTCTTCGCCGGCTGAGTCGGTCTTCTTGACGTGGAAAAAGAAGAAGTCGTATTTGTTCCAGTTGGCTTTCAATGCCGCGATCTCGGTGGCGATGGTGTCGCCCGCATCGAGCACGTCCATGCCCACCAGGCGGGAGAGACCCTTGTACATGGGATAGGTGGCGATGGCGCAGGATTTGAGGCCATACACCTCTTTGTAGGAAGGCAGGCCCGGGTCCTTGGCGATGCCCCTGAGCGTGCAGGCATTGGCCGGGCGCTCGTTCCGGAGGATCTGAAAGGCCTTGGCGATCCATGCGTTGAACAAATCCGCACTCTTCTTGGCCGCGGGATTGAGCGGCTCCACGGGAAGGGGCTTTTCCCCGGTGCGCAAGGGGTCGGTCTCGCTGAGGCCTTCTTCGAGCCCTTCGCCATCGAAAATGAGCGCGAACCGGTAGTCTTTGACCGGGCGGATGGTGATATTCACTCCTTCGATCTCGATGACCGAGAGCTTCTCCACCAGCTCCGCGCACTTCTCCGTGGGGATGCGCCCCGCCCTCCGGTCGGTGATCACCCCGGTTTCGAGGTCGATGGTGCAGAAGTTGCCCCGCGCGGCAAGGCTGCCCGGCTTCAGATCGAGGCCGATGCCCAGGGCCTCCAGAACGCCCCTGCCGATCTGGCACTCTAAGGGATCATACCCGAAAAGCCCCAGGTGGCCGGGACCGCTGCCCGGGGTGATCCCGGGGGCGACCGCGGTGGAGAGACCCACGATCGAATCTCTGCAGAGCTTGTCCATATTGGGTGTGCGGGCCGCCTGCAGCTCGGTCTTGCCTCCGGGGCCCGGGAGTCCTCCAAGACCGTCGAGAATGAGCATGACGATCTTTGTATTGGAAGAGATGTGCAGTTCCTTCATGAGGTCCAATTGCTTCATTGCCAACCTCCTTTGCGCAGGTATTGGGATCATGATACGGTCTTTGAGCGGAATTAAGCCTGCTCAAGACCTGTAATACCGGCTCATTGTGAAAAGTGCAAGGCGAATCAAAGGGGTCAGCCCCATACCGGCGGCGGGATTTGGGGGACATTTTTTAGGAAATTCCCCTCTGAAAGTTCTCTGTTATGATCCGGCGCGCCTGGGAGAGATCTTTCGCCCTTCCCACCTCCTTGGCCAGGTAATGGCCGAAGGCGAGATTCCGGCCGAGCCAGATGACGGCGGTCTTGAACCGCTTCAGGGCCACGTCCGGGGGGAAGTGCAGATCCATGAGGTCCAGAAGATCCAGGATGACCTGTTTCAAATCAGGCCGCTCCGGAAGCCCGCCGCCCGAGGCAAGGGACTTGATGTCCCGGAATATCCAGGGTTCTATGACGGCCTGCCTGCCGATCATCACCCCGTCGCAGCCGGTCTGCCGCATCATGGAGAGGGCGTCTTCGGCGCGCATGATATCGCCGTTTCCCACCACGGGGATCGAGAGGTGGTCTTTCACCGCGGCGATGTACTCCCACTTCGCCTTCCGGGACATGCCGTCGGAGACGGTCCGTGCGTGGAGCACGAGAAAGTCCGCCCCGCAATCCTCTATCATGGAGGCGAAATCGAGCAGATACTGCCTGTCTAGGCTGTGTCCGATGCGTATCTTCACGGAAACGGGCCGATCCGTGACCGCGCGGCGCACCGCGGTGAGGACCTCGCGGGAGCGGTCCATATCCTTCATGAGTGCGGCGCCCCAGCCGTGCTCCATCACCTTGTGAAGCCAACACCCCATGTTGATGTCGATGCCGCGGGGCTGGTATCCGCTGAGTTTGGACGCAGCCTGGGCCATCTTCTCAGGATCGTTCCCCAGGATCTGAAAAATGAGGTCGCCGGTATGGGCCCACCTCAGGTAGATGGATGTCCCGGGTTTTTCACCCGGGACGATCCGGGAATTGAGCATCTCCGAGTAGAAGAGATCGCAGCCGCCGAACGACCGTATGAGCTGCCGGTACGCCACATGGCTCAAGTCCACCATGGGAGCCATGAAGAGCGCACCGCGGGGAAAGGCGGTCATGAATTTCCCGCTACTGACTCTTCTGGTCCCTCAGCACCACGAGTGCATCCACGGCAACGGGCATATCGTTCTGGATCTTGAGGGGGTTCACGTCGATCTCGGCGATATCCTCGTTCTCCAGGCCTATACGTCCGAGATTGATCAGTGTGTCCGCCAGTACCTCGCGATTGACCGCAGGCTTGCCCCGGAAGGAATCCAGGAGTTTTTTCGCCCTGATCTCGTCCATCATCTCGTATGCATCGCGCTTCTCCAGAGGGGCAACCCGGAAGGTCACGTCCTTGAGCACCTCGGTGAAAATCCCGCCGAGCCCGAACATGACGCAGGGGCCGAACTGGGGATCGCGGATCAGGCCTGCCACGAACTCGCGCTCGCCCTTGATCATCTGCTGGACCAGGATGCCTTCGAGCTCTCCCTTGCCCCGTTCTTCCAGGGCCTTGTAGGCCGCTTCGAGGGCCTTTTCGTCCTTGATGTCGAGCTCGATCATGTTCAGCTCCGTCTTGTGCGTGAGCTTGCTGGAAGATCCCTTGAGCACCACCGGATATCCGATCTCACGGGCAATGTCCTTTGCCTCTTCAAGACTCTTGGCTACGCGCTCCTTGGTGACCGGTATGGCGTATGCCGAGAGGACCTTCTTGGAATCAGACTCGCTTAAAGTCTTTTCTCCGCGTTTGATAGCATCTTCAACAACCTTCATATCCTCTCCTGTGCTGGTAGTTCTTTTTTCTATCCATTAACAGAATCGGGACATAAAAAAAACGGCAATTTCCAGTTCTCTGTCTTTGGATCACAGACATCATCATCTCCAGCAATGATACACCGGATTCCTCTGTCTTGACGAAGCCCTCTGATGGGTATAATAGCCTCGGATGCGGACGAGAGGTAACCCGCATAATAAATTCTCCCTCATATGTCAAAAAAGGACACATGGAACCGTGAAATGAAGACCACTGGCGAACCACCAGCCAACACCGTTCTGATCTCGGAACTCTTCTTCTCTCTGCAGGGCGAAGGACCTTGGGCTGGTCTGCCCGCCGTGTTCATCCGCCTGGCCGGGTGCGTCGAGCCGCTGTGTCCCTGGTGCGACACCGCTTATGCATGGAGCGGCGGAGAACGGATAGATACCGAACGGATTCTCGAGACGGTCCGGTCCCATCCCTGCAGGCGCGTGGTGATCACCGGCGGAGAGCCTTTTCTCCAGTGGAATTCAGGCCTTGAAGACCTCCACCGTTCACTCGCCTCTCAGAAATATCAGATCCAGTACGAAACGAGCGGGAAGGTGAACATTCCCTCTGTGCCCGATGCCCTCGTGGTCTGCAGCCCCAAGCATGTCGATGGGGCCTGGCGTTTCGAAGAGGCCAATCTCGGCGCCGTGGACGTATTCAAGTTCGTGGCAGGGGGAGTGGACTGGTTCGAGCGAATCGATGCGTTCATCGCCCGGTACGGCATCGAGCCCGAGAAGGTATGTATCATGCCGCTCGGCGCCACCAGGGACGAGCAGATCAGGAACATGGGGCCGGTGTTCACCTATTGCCGGCAGAGGGGATACCGGATGAGCCCGAGGCTCCACATACTGGCATTCGACACCAAAAGGGGGATTTGATGAGCAAAGCGGTCATCCTGCTCTCAGGAGGCATGGACTCCGGCGTCCTGCTCGCGTGGGCGAGCAGGCGGTATGACCGAGTCCACGCCCTGACCTTCGACTATGGTTCCCGCCACGGGGTCAGGGAACAGGAAAAGGCCCTGAAACTGGCGGAACACTACCGTGCACCCTTGAAGACGATCAGGCTTCCCTTTTTCAACGAGCTCTTCACCTCGTCGCTGCTCACCTCGGGCGATGAAATACCGGAAGGTCCCTATGCGCAGGAGAATATCTCTTCCACCGTGGTGCCGTTCAGAAACGGCATCATGCTCTCCATTGCGACAGGGTATGCGGAAGACCGGGGCATCCCCACGGCGCTCATCGCCTCACACGGGGGCGATCACCCTATCTATCCCGACTGCAGGCCGGCCTTCACCGAGGCCATGTCGCGCGCCGCACAGGAAGGAACCTTCAGCCGGGTGAGCATACAGGCGCCCTTTGCCTTGCTCGACAAGAAGCAGATCGCCGAGCTGGGAAGGGAGCTGGGGCTCGATTTCCGCATGACCTATTCCTGCTACAAGGGCGGGAAGATCCACTGCGGGAGGTGTGCCACCTGCCTGGAGCGAAAGACCGCACTGGGCTACGATCAAGGCCTCGATCCCACGGAGTATGAGCGATGATGAAGGAAATGCCCCTGGGAAGACAGACCCCCTCGCCGGAGGCGTACGACCCGTCGGTCCTCTATCCGATCCCTCGGGGCGGTCCCCGGCCCGGCATGCACGGGTTCGACCTGTGGCGCGCCTACGAGCTCTCCTGGCTCGACGGCAAGGGGAAGCCCGAGGCGGCCGTCCTCCAGCTCGTCTACCCGATCGCGAGCAGGAACATTGTGGAGTCAAAATCGCTCAAGCTCTATCTCAACGGGATCTCCAACACCGCCTTTGCCGAGCAGGGCGAGCTCTTACGAACTATCCGGGCCGACCTCGAGGCCGTCCTTGATGCTCCCTGGGTCCATGTCTCGCTCATGGCGGACCGGCAGGGGCCGCCGCCGGACTGGGTGCACAGCCTGCCGGGCGAAAGCATCGACGGGCTGGACATCGGAGAATTCCCTGACCGTCCGGATCCCGGAATCCTGAAGGTGGAGGAGAACCAGAAAACCGAGTCGCTCCACTCGCATCTGCTGAAGACCTACTGCCCCATAACCGGCCAGCCCGACTGGGCAAGCGTGCTCGTCGAGTACCGGGGAAAGGGCATCGACCGTGCTTCATTGCTTGAGTATCTCTACTCGTACCGGGGATACCAGGGGTTTTCGGAGGAATGCTGCGAGCGGATATTCGAGGACATCGGCAAGGCATGCTCACCCGAGGCGCTTGCCGTGAGCTGCTTTTATACCCGGCGGGGAGGGATCGACATCAATCCGGTGCGGAGCTCGTATGAGAAGAGCCCGGAGGAGTCGGCCAGATACCGGCTCCTCCGTCAGTGATCCCGAGTATCTCACCCGCCTTTTCCCCGAATCAGGGGTGAAAAAGGCAGGTAAAAGAGTAACAGCAACAGGGGCTCATCGTGCCGATATCTGTATGCTTCCCGCAATGTCCACGTGCATGTTGTATATCCCGAAGCTCCCCAGGCTCGGCCCCACACCGGGTTCGGGGCCTATCGTGATGGCGCCGATGGTGAACTCGTCGATATCGATCGACATCCCGCCGATGTGAATGTCGATGGTGGGCATGCCGACCCCGACCTGCGGCAGACCGACACCGAAGGGCATGCCGATCCCGAATGGCATGAAACCCGGCCCGGTGTTGATGGAGAGGGGCTCATAGAAGTTGATGCTCCCTTTAAGCGTTACATCGTCCAGACTCAATACCCCGCTCTGGGTGAGTAAACCCAGTCCTCCGTTATCACGCCAGAAGAGATTATTCGAGCTCGAATCGAAGTGGATGATCGTTCCTGCGTCTATGGAGAATCCTGCCTGGCCGACAACCTCGGAAAGCTGGTCGTCCGACAGCGCGCTCATCTTGGCCATGCCGCTTAAGGGAATGAAACACAGCGAGATTATACACAAAGCAGTGAACAGGCTTTTTCTGCTCATGGATACTCCTTTCTGATCAGGTTCTTCAGGCAGCCCGGCTGTCCGCTTTTTCCTGCAGCGGACCCGTGGCTTTCCGTCCCAGGGTCGCCCCTGGTTTGGCTTTGTGTTGCTGGTTCTGTAGAAACCTTCTCAGGCAGCCAGGCTGTCTTGCCCTATGCGTCGCATGGTTAAGACCCTTGGCTTTCCGTCCCATAGTCGCCTATGGTTTGGCTGAGGAGGCAGCCCGGCGGTCTGTCCGGAGCCTCTCTCCGAACAGATCCGTGGCTTTCCGTCCCACAGTCGCCTGTGGTTTGGCTTGTATGGGGGAGGCAAATCCGCTCATGACCGGTTTTACGGGAGAGGGCCTGCCGCACCCCGATTGCTCATGGTTTTAAAAAAGCCCCATGTGCACGTTACTCTTTTACCCATGTCTGTTCTCTTGGACCAAAAGAACACACATGGCACGCCCGATCGATTGTCAAAGAACGATAAAAATTGCAGGTGGAACACCTGCTGTCATATCCATTGTATCGATTGGAAAAGGAAAAACATTAGCGGGGAAATTATATTTTTATTCCCAGGTAAATCAATGGAATAGAAGCTTGTCAGGAGAGCCCCCCGCATTGAGTGTCCGCACACCGGATCAGGGCTTTTACCGGGGAGACCGAAGGAAGGTGGATCCATATCCCTTCATTCCTGGGATGCAAGGGCTCTCTGAGTCTTCCTCGCCTGATGGGGAAGGCCCATGTCGTTCCACAGCGATATGGACCGTTGGTAGCAGGACGCGGCCTGTTTCTCCATCCCCAGTGCCGCGTGGAGATCTCCCCATGATTCGGTGGTCCATGCGATATGGGGTTTCATGTCCCGCTCGCTCGAGAGAACCGACGCGTTCTTCAGCAGGTCGCGCGCCGCTTCATGGTCTCCCGCCTTCAGGCAGGCGTCCGCCATGATTCTCCAGGCCCAGATGAGCTGCTCGGCGTTGCCGTTGTGCTCGTTCCAGCCGATGGATCTTAAGGCGGCCTCCTTTGCGCCCGGGATATCTCCCAGCATGAGCAGCGCCTCTGCAAGGGTATTGAGGGCATAGGGCACCCTGTTGGCAATGCCCGCCTCCAACTGCGGCAGACATTTCTCCGCGAGGTCGCAGGCCTCCCGCCAGTTTCCCCTGCCCAGGGCGATCCACGACCGGTAGAGTTCCATGAGGCCCGGAAACCGGGCATGGTCGTGCCCCATGCCCTCGAACAATTCCAGCTCCCGGGCCGCCTTGTCCGTCCAGCCGGTGAACCGGGAGTACAGGTAGATCGTGCTCTGGATCCTCAGGTATGATATGCCTCCGGCAAGGCTGCCCAGCTTCCTCTCCTTGCTCCTGATGGATTCGAACAACCCCTGCCCCGAAAGAATCTCCCCTTTCAGAAAGAGGATATACCCGTGCCATACATCCGTCATCAGACCCAGATCCATGTACGGGGCGCTCTGTTTCTTCGTTCGGGCATACCAGGCCAGGGCCTCCCGGGTGTTGCCCCTCCATACCCATGCGGCAAGCGTGGTGAGTGAATTGACTGCGGAGAGAAAGCGGTCGGCGGCATCGAGGGTGGTCCGTGCCTCCTCCAGATAACCCAACGCGGTTACTGGCTTGCCCAGAAAGGTATGGGTGTAGGCTACAGCCGTCTTGGCGGCGGCGGACAGGACGTCGTTGAGCCCCTCTTCCCGGCTGACCTGATCGAAGAGATCAAGGGCTTCCCGGAACCGGGCCTTCTGGGAATAGAGGTTGATGAGGCGGATCTTGGAAAAAATCTCCTGATTTTTGGGTCCGTTGCGGGCATAGTGCCGCACGAGCTCCTCCAGGGCGCGGATCGCCTGGTCCGGATCGAATATCCGCGAGCAGCTCCAGATCCCTTCCCTCATCAGGATAAGCGTATCCTCCCTGTCCGGATATCCCTTGTCGCTCAGCAGGCAGTCTTCGGCCCTTTTATACTGTGCGGCCGCCTCCATCCATGCCCCTTCGGCCTGGTACGTCCTGGCGGCCAGGATAAAGTAGGGGATTGCACGTGCGTACTCACGGGCATGGTAGAGGTGGTACGCGATCATGCCGCAATGCTCGGCCCTGCCCTTCGACACCTTTTCAAGATGCGTCCCGACCTTCTTGTGGAGCTGCCGCCGGTCCCGCTTGAGCAGGGTCATGGATGCGACCTCGCGCGTCAGGGCATGGCGGAAGCGGTATTCCCCTTCACCCGCACGAACAATGAACCCTGCCCTTATGAGATCGGCCAGGAGGTCACTGATGTCTCCTCCTGTCGAGGTCACGGCCTCCAGAAGGTCCTGCTGGAAGACCATGCCGAGTATGGAGGCCTCCTGAAGCAGGCGCTTCCTTTCCTTTCCCAGGTTTTCCATCCGGGCCGAAAGGAGGCCCTGGATCGTCTCGGGGATGCCGCCCTTGCGCTCGGGGTCGGGTGTTTGAAGAGGCGATATGCCCTCCTCGCGCAGATAGGACAGGTATTCCTCCAGATAGAGCGGGTTTCCCCCGGTGGTCCGGAACAAGGCATCGGCGGCCTCCTGAGGGATTTCTCTCATGCCCAGGAGCTCCTGGATCATGGTCCGGGCATGCTCCCCGGAGAGCTCCTGGAGATGGAGCTCGACCTGATCTGCATGGAGAGCCGCCTTCTCTCGGGAGCTCACGAGAAAGAGACAACCGGGCGGGTTCTCCTCCTGAAGGAGGTAGGAGACGATATCACGCGTCGTTGCATCGGCCCAGTGAAAGTCTTCGATGCAGACCACCAGGCTGCGGCCCACGGCACAGGCCCTCAGCAGGCCCGATATCGCCTCGCAGATCTCGGCCTTCCACACGTCGGGCATGAGATCTTGACCGCCGCGCGTAAGCCCTAGAAGCGAACGGAGGTGGAAGGCATGCCTCGGATTGAGAAGACGGTCTTCCAGATCCACAGGTTCTCCCCCGCCGCCCTTGCGAAGCATCTCGATCATCTGTTTGACCAGGGATATGACCGGATAGTATGGTGTCTCACTCATGTGATCGAGACACTGGGCCGTCACGAGAGCGGCATCCGAAGGCAGGGACCTGCTGAATTCATACACGAGCCGGCTCTTCCCCACGCCTGCCTCTCCGGTGATGAGGACTACGGCCGTCTTGCCGCGAGCCAGGTCCTTGAACACCCGGTTCAGCGCCGAGAGCGGCTCCTCCCTGCCCACCATGGGCGCGCCGGTGCTCCCGGGCCGGCGGATTCCCAGGGGCGTGCTCCTCTGGGGGCCTACGCGATAGACGGGCACGGGTTCGGTGACGCCCTTGAGCTCTTTTTTCCCCAGGGGTTCGATTGAGAAAAAGCGTTCGGCCTCGTACCGGGAAGATCCGCCGATGAGAATCTCTCCCGGGCCTGCAAGTCCGGAGAGACGCTGGGCGATGATGATGGGCATGCCGATGATGCTCTGATAGAGAGGAACCCGGGTGGCCTCGTCCACGAGCACGGTCCCGGCGTGAATGCCCGTATGCATGGAAAGCAGGCCGTGCGTTTCTTCGGCTGCCTCGTGTTCAAGCCCCTCGACGAACTCGTGGATCGCCTTTGCACTCCGGATCGCGCGGATGATGTCGTCTTCGTGTATCCGGTGGATGCCGAAGATCGCCACCACTGCATCCCCCAGAAACTTCTCCACCACCCCGTCGTATGAGGAGATGACGCGGACGGCCTCTAAGAAGATATCCTCCATGAGGCCCTTGAGCTCTTCGGGGTCGAGAAGGGAAGAAAGGCGGGTGTAGCGGGAGAGATCCGAGAACAGCACGGTGACAAAGCGGTGCTCGTTGATGCAGACCGCCCCTCTCACCGGCGCTCCGCAGACCCTGCAGTATCTGTCCCCCTGACTCACCGCCGCACCACAGGCGGTGCAGCGCTCCATGTCATTGCACATACAGTCCTCTCATCGCCTAAAGTTACACAGTAATTTCGTGATGTCAAGAAGAGGGCCTAAAATGGGAGGCTTGAGAACTTTGCAATTGACCTCATGGTCAAAATACAAGATAATGCCAAAAAATTGTGTAAAGAAATCATCTAAACTACGAGGTATACTGGCAATGGTTGATAAACTCAAAAAAATCTGGCTTGACGGGAAACTGGTGGACTGGGACGATGCACAGGTCCACGTGCTGACTCACAGTCTCCATTACGGCGTTGCCGCTTTCGAGGGCGTTCGCTGCTATCTGTGTCATGACGGCCGGTCGGCCATTTTCCGGCACAAGGAGCACACCAGGAGGCTGTTCAATTCGGCAAAGATCTATCTCATGGACATCCCCTATTCGCCGGAGACGATCATGAACGCCACCAAGGAGGTCATCGAAGCGAACGGTCTGAAAGAGGCCTATATCCGGCCCATCGCCTTCATCGGCGACGGCGTCATGGGGGTCAATCCCGGCAACAACCCCATCAGGGTATCCATCATCTGCTGGAAGTGGGGTGCCTATCTCGGAGATGAAGGACTGACCAAGGGCATCCGGGTAAAAACCTCCTCGTTTACCCGTCACCATCAGAACATCATGCTCACCAAGGCAAAGGTGAGCGGGAACTACGTGAACTCGGTCCTCTCCAAGATAGAGGTCCTCAAGGCAGGGTACGACGAGGCCCTCATGCTCGATCCCCAGGGCAACGTAGCCGAGGGCAGCGGGGAAAACATCTTTTTCGTCAAGGACAATGAGATCTTCACCCCGCCGCTGACCAACGTGCTGCCGGGTATCACCCGCAATACGATCATCACCCTTGCGCGCGAGATGGGCTACAAGGTGAGGGAAGAGCACTTCTCGCGGGATGCCCTCTACCTGGCCGACGAGGTGTTCTTCACCGGCACGGCCGCCGAGGTGACGCCGGTTCGGGAGATCGACGACCGCGTGATCGGCGAGGGCAGGCCCGGAGAAGTGGTCAAGTCACTGCAGAAGGCCTTCTTCGACGTGGTGAAGGGCAAGGACAAGAAACACGAGGAATGGCTGGATTATCTCGATCAACCCGCCCAGGGCAAGGTCTCCGGAGGAAGCGCCCGGTAGATCCTGTCTCCACGATTTTTAAGATCGACGTCAAAAAGGGCCCGCTTTTAAAGCGGGCCCTTTTTCGTCAATGGCATAGGCCTTTGAAGGGCAGGTCCTTTTTAGCCCGGCTTCAGGCCTGGCGGCTTTTAAACGGGAATGTGACGCGGCTGCGCTTAAGTCCTTGAGCTCCAGGCCTTAAAGAAAAGGATTAAACGGCGCCTGCGGCTAGAACACCTGAATGAAAATCAGAAAGGCGATGACGAATACCGCCAGGGCGGTCTGGTGTTCGGTGTTTTCGATGGTCATGGCAAATGACCAGAGGTGCTTGGCCCCGTGCGGGTAGGGATCGAGCCGGGGAGGAAAGAAATACGGGACCTCCCGCTTGTACTGGAGGAATTCCTCGCCGAACATCTTCTCGAGCCTTCCCCACTCCCGCTCCTGCTTTCTGGGAATATACGACTTGAAGAATATCAGGGCCATGATGATCCAGATGACGGGGTTCCTGGCCATAATGCACAACCCCGTGGCAATGAAGAAGCTGCCCAGATAGAGCGGCGACTGGATGTGTGCGTAGGGTCCGGACGTGGTGAGCTCCTCGTTCTTTCTCAAGTGCCCGGTGGCCCAGAATCGCAAGGCCTCTCCCGCGATGATGGGGATAATTCCCAGAAAAGAGGATGTCCAGCTGGGGTTGGCAAATATCACCAGGAGGACTATCATGGCATACAGCGGAACGGTCTTGCTCGTGATCTTCTCGAGTTTATCCCCCCAATTCATTCTTACTCCTCCAAGAAAAAACTTTGCCCTGCTTTGTATCCGTTTCTCTCCATCCAGTCAAGCCAAACCTGGGAAAAGACTCCTGAGAATCACCACGGCAAAACCGCGGCAGGGGCGGCAGGCGAGTCCCGTCAGAGCCGTTGCATGCCTTAAAAAAGCGATCCAGGGGAAAGGGCCTCTAGATCAGAAGGTCCCGGGCTGTCCGCAGCCCGGGACCTGATGTCTCGGCAACGGGCATTCCCATCAAAAAAGGTGATGTGGGGATGCTCCTCCTCAAGCGGTTATCCGCAACAGGCGGCCAACCTGGCGGCAAAGGCCGTCGAGTACGCTCAAGCCTCAAGCGGTCATCCGCCGATGAGGGGCTTCTTCGCCTGCTTCCTGATTTCCTTTTCGTCGGCCCATTCGATGAGCCCGGTCTCGATGTTCACCAGGTTCAGGGTGAACTTGAAATACACATCCTTGATCCTTCCGGCGGATTTCCTGATGGAGGTAATCTCGCCGAACATGAAATAGTCGGCCCCGACCTGGCGCCCGATGGTGCTGGACGTCTTCGGGTCCACGTAGCCTGAGCTCGTCTGGTACTCAAGCTGCTTGATCATCTCGTCGTTCACCTCGTTGACCGCCGTGAACCGCACCCTTCCCGACTTGAGCAGCGTGACCCGTATCTTGTCGGTCACGGATTTGGTGTCGAGGTGCTCGTCCGTCTTGTTTTTCACCTGGTGGACATAGAGCACCGGACGCTGGCCCGAGGACAGAATCGGGGTGGCGAGCAGCGAGTTCACCATTTTTTCCGCGATCATCTGCAGGTCGGTGGAGCCGAATTCCGTGGTCACCGTCTCCACCTGCTCGGGATCGCCGTAGCTGACCGTGGGGGACGATGCACAGCCCGCAACCAGAAAAACCACTGCTATCAGTGAAACAAGGATCATGATCCGTTTCATAGTCTTCTCCTTACTCTCCTAGAAATTATGAGCCCGTATCCGTGAGCGGCTGCAAGTTTCTCACCATGCATTTGAAGCTCACCGCATTGGGGCTCGGTGCGGTCGACCGGTAACCGCGCGCCTCTTTTCCGGAAAGCCCCGAGGGTATCCACGCGGTCATGGACGAGATCTCGAACCCTGCGGCATCGTACCAGATGAACCGGTATTCGAACACCACATCGCGCGAGCTGTTGTTCTGCAGTATGACCTGGGCCTCCATGGACGATCCGAGATCGAGCGCCCGGATGCTCACCTCGCCGAAGGAGACCTTGCGGGCGAGCCATCTATCGTTGATCTCCTCTTTCTTGGAGCTCAAGCCCCCCGGGCCTGCCTGAACGTGCAGGACATTCGGCGCCGTCCCGGCACACGCAACCAGGAACAGGGCGATCAGCCAAATAATGTTCCATCCCCTTGCCATTTCCTTCCCTCCTATCTAGTACGCTTTTGTCTGCAAAGCCAGACCGGCATCCGTATCCCTGCACAGGACGATGAGATGCCGGGTTCCTTCAGGAATGTTCACCACTGCCGTGCGCCCGCCCGGGATGCTCGCCACGGTGAGGCTCCTGGTGTGCTCGGGCACGAAGACCCTGGCCACCTGGATCTCCTTGGGCAAAGACGTCCATGTCCGCTGATCAGCCTGTTCGGTCACGGCCGAGGCCAAAGTACCGGTGATGGCGCCCAGGGCGCCGTATTCCCGGGAAAGCTTCCTTGTCATCTGGGCCTTCAGTATTGAGCGGGCCACCTGTTTTGCGAACAGGACAGGAAACGTATCGAGCAGGCTGCGCGCCGCAATGGCATCGATATCCGACACCACCGATGTCCGGACGTCTCTGCCATCCACCCGGATGCTTCCCGCCTGCGTGCCTGATGGAACGAACCGGTATACGGGCAGCGATGCAAACACCAGCCCCCCTTCCGGCAGGGGGATGGGAAAGCTCAACGGTTCCTTGACCGGCGCCGAGCCGTGCTGGAAGATCACGAACACGTCCGTGCCGGTGCCGTATTCCTTACCCGGCTCGCCAAACCTGGCCACCCAACTCTGTTCATCCTCATAAAACCCCAGCTCCCGGCTCAGGCGAATGAGGTCTTTTTGAAGACTCTTCGAGTCCGGGGCGGCCAGGATCCCCTTCTTCAGGTCGATGTATGCCTCATCCAGCTCCCCGCCCAGCTCATAAACCAGAGACGAGATGTAATAGGCATAGGCGTTCTGATACACACTGTAGGCATTGTCGGCCCGCGACGATAATTCACGGTACCTGCCGCTGTCAGCCTTCTGGAACGACTGCTCCCAGCTCTTCGCCCTGCCCTCTTTCTCGGCCTTCTCGATCGCTCTGGCATGCCTTTCGCGGAGCTCGTTCTGCCTCCGGTAGGCGATCCTGATCTCCACCCGGGCGCCTTCCAGATCGCCTGCCATGAGATAGTTCACGGCATTCATGGCGTGGAGCAGGATCTTTTCGAAATCCTCTCCCTCGTAGGGCTGTACCTGTTCGTTGACGATCAGGGAGCCTGCCTGGAAGGCCGTGCGGTCGGCGGAAACGACCGCACGGCTCTCATAATATCCCATCTTGTCGGCCGCGAGCTGGAACTCGCGGGAGCTCTCTGTGAACCTCCCCATGGCCTGCAGGAGAGTGGCACGCTCCAGGCGTATGAGCACTTCGTCCTTTCCCCGGGCCGATCTTTCAGGAAATACCGTGAGCGCGTCGTCGAACCTTCCCTGGGAGATGGAGAGCCGCGCCTGCTGTGTCATCTGCGTGTAGCTGGCCAGAGACGAGCAACCCGCTGCGAGCAGGAGCACGATGAGGCCGGCGATCAGAGTGGAAACATGCCTTGCCATTACGGTGATGCCGCACCCGCTGATCTCAAGATATCCCCCGGACGGATCCGGGAAGCCGTATTGCCCGTTTCGATCCTGCACGCCTTCTGGAACACGTCCGTCACGGTTACACGATCGAGCACTTCCTCGTCAAAGGCAATCACCTCTTTCGTGTCCGGGTCGATGACAGGTTCTCCCCGGCGGATGACCTCATACACCTCACCCTTCTGGATCCGGAAGTTCTGCCCCCGGTCGGCAAACGCAGTGCCGCCCCTGACCGATACCACCTTGAAGGGATACAGGGCGTCAACGGTCTTTATCATGAGATCGTGGGCGAGCTCCTCCTGAAGATCGGCAATGAAGCTGCCGGGCAGTGGGCGGGGCTCCAGGGTATCTTCGTCGATCCGGCGCTCGAGCCTGCCCTTCCCCGGCACAGAGGCCACGATCCTGCCCGTGGAGACCTCCAGGATCCTCAGATCGACCCTGATCTCGCCCCGCTCGATTCGGTGCGTGCGCTGGGTGTAGGCCACCGGCTTGAGCTCGACATCGCGCGCCGCATAGGTCAGGGTGCCCAGGGCGACATACTGCACGCCGAGCGCACCGCCCTTCTTCGCAACAGCGCTGTGCCCGAGCTCTCCCCCTTCGGCCCGCTCGATCTCAGCAAGGAGCACATCGGCCTTTGCCCGCTCCACGACCGTGAACTTGCCCGAACCGACGAGCTTTCTGATGAAGATATCGGTGAGGACGGGCAGCTCGATCTCTTTGAGAAGCTCTTCGGGGAGTTCCACTTCCCGCCTCTGGTACCGGGTGAGTGCGCCCGGGGTATGGGTTTCGTACTCGTGCTCGGTGATCTTTTTGGGCTGCTCCAAGCTCCAGAGCGTGAACCTGGGCACGGCGATGGAGGCCGGTTCGGCGGCCTCCAGAGGGAGGGCGGCAAAGACGGCCGGAAGGATGAGCCATGCAAGTCTCTTCATGCAATTCTCCTCGTGAAACCCTTGTCGTAAAAAAGGGTCAGAACGCGACGCCGACGCCTGCCAGGATCCCGCGCCGGGAGTGATACCCCAGACCGACGTTCAGGCCCTGGATGATATAGCGCATGCCGAGCATCCAGGTGACGTTGTTGTCGCTTTCAGAGTCCACTTCAAAGAATTGATCCCCGGACCTCCCGATGAGCACGGTGTCCTGGCTGGAATAACCTATGCCTCCCACGGCGAAGAGGGCGGGGATCATCTCGGCCCCGATGCTGACATACACCTCCTGCTCGTTGCCGTCATTGTATTCGATGAATTGGTCAAAGCCAGCAGGGGGAGAGAATACTGTGGCCGGGATATCCTCGTCCGTGTCGGCAACGCTCACCCCCAGGCCGAAGCTGACCGCCCCGCCTTCGGGATGCAGCCGGGAGAGAAAGATCCCCCCCATCTCGACACCGAGGCTGGGCTCGTCGATATCACCGCCGATTCCGTAGTTGACCATGACATACCCTTCCGCAGAGCAGAGGGTGGGAACGAGCACCAGAAGGACGGTCAGTGCGGTCAAAAGTCTCTTCATATCTTGACCCCCGGGAAATAGTTTCTATCATGTATTTTAAGCATACTACTTGCAGACTGGAGAAATCAAGAATTGACAGACTTTTTATTGTGTATGAATATGAAAATAATTTTAATTTAAAAGGATTGCAGTATGTCGCGTAATGAGATGACTGCTTCTTATCTCAAGGCCCTGGGTCATCCGGTGAGGCTCATGATCGCCCGGGAGCTCATCCACGGCCAGAAGTGTGTGGGGGAGGTGGAAAGCACCCTGAATATCCGCCAGGCCAATGCCTCTCAGCATCTCTCCATACTGAAAATAAACGGGATCGTCGACTGCATAAGGAAGGGGAACCTCAAATGCTACTTCCTCAAGGAGCCGAAAAAGATCGAACAGCTGCTTGATATCCTCGAGCGTTACCAATAGATAGAAAGGACGCATACATGTACGACATCATCATCGTGGGCTCAGGGCCCGGGGGGCTGACCGCGGGGATTTATGCATCACGATCCAGGATGAAGACACTCATGCTCACCAGCCAGGTCAATCCAAGCCTGATCACGACCACGGACATCGTAGAGAATTACCCCGGCTTTCCGGGAGGAATCTCCGGATACGAGCTCATCGAGCGCTTCACCAAGCAGGCCGGGATGTTCGGACTGGAGACTGTGGAGGACGACGTGGTTTCCCTTGAGCGTGCATCCCGCGACTCCAAGGATATCTGGCGGGTGAAAACCGGGAAGGGCTCATACGATGCGCTGGCCGTGATCCTTGCCACCGGAACCGGGTACGCACGCCTGAACGTCCCCGGCGAGAGCGAATACACAGGAAAAGGCGTATCATATTGTGCGACCTGTGACGGGCCGTTCTACCGTGACGTCCCCGTGGCGGTTGTGGGCGGCGGAAACACGGCTGTCCAGGAGGCGCTCTTCCTCACCCGTTTTGCCTCCCGGGTCACCATCATTCACCGCCGCGACCGGCTTCGGGCATCCCGGATTCTCCAGGAAAGGGCGGCTGCGCACGAGAAGATCGACTTTGCCTGGAACTCGGTTGTGGAAGAAATCCTGGGCGAAACCCTGGTAAAGGCCGTAAGGATCTCCGATGTGGAAGACCCTTCGAAAAAAAGGACATTGGAGGTCGAAGGGGTGTTCGTCTTTACCGGGTATATCCCGAACACCGCGTTCGTCAGGGATGTGGTGGAATGCGATGAAAGCGGGTATGTTATTGTTGACGGTGAGATGAAGACTTCGGCGCCGGGAATATTCGCCTGCGGCGATTGCACGAGGAAGCTGCTCAGGCAGGTGATCACGGCCTGCGGAGACGGGGCCACGGCTGCATTCGCTGCAGAGCAGTATGTCCAGGATCTCAAAGGGAACGCCTACGGTGCCTGGGCGCTCTCCTGAGATCGCAAGAAAGAAAGGAGATAAACATGGCTGAGGGGACTTTCGTGGAAAATCCGGACTATCCCATCGAGCTCAATGACGACACGCTGGATCAGGCTATAAACAAATATCCGTTTCTTGTCGTGGACTGTTGGGCCGAGTGGTGCGGACCCTGCAGAATGCTGGGCCCGGTCATCGAGAGCCTGGCAAAGAAGCACCAGGGTGACATCGTCTTCGCCAAGATCGACGTGGACAAGAACAGAGAGACCGCCTCTCGGTACGGCATCCGCTCCATCCCCAACCTGCTGGTGTTCAAGGACGGCGTAAAGGCCGGAGACATCGTGGGCGCCATGCCTGAAGACAAGCTGCTGGAGCGGATCAACGCGCTCAGGGGATAAAGACCCTGACGAGGCGCCTTGTTTTAGAAAATCTTTCTGCTGTCCATGAGGATGGTGACCGGGCCGTTATTGACGATGTGGACCTCCATGTCGGTTTGGAATCTGCCGGTCGCGACCTTGCCGTCGTGCAGTGCGGAAACCAGCTTCACCGTATCCTCAAACAACTCTGAAGCCCTGTCGGGCTGCTCTGCCGTGAAATAGGACGGGCGCTTTCCCCTTCGGGTATCGCCCAGGAGGGTGAACTGGGAGATGAGGAGGATCTCTCCCTTGATCTGCCCCACATCGAGATTCATCACTCCCTGCTCATCGTCGAAGACCCTTAGACCGCAGATCTTCCGGGCAATGTAGTCCACATCGCGCTCGCCGTCACCCGTCTCGACGCCCACGAGGCAGCACAGCCCCTCCCCGATGCGCGATATCTCCTCTCCGCCTACCTTCACTGACGCCTGCTTCACCCGCTGGATCACTGCACGCATTCGCTGCTCCGTCAAATTTTTACCGGGTATTCCGTTCTCTCCATCGTCACCCGGAACTTATCCCCGGAAATAAAAAAGTCTCTTGAGGCGGCATCGCTCACAGGCAGCCTCTGCCTGCTGCATATGCAAAAAGGCACCCTTTAGGCAATGCTCACCTGATGAGGGTCATATTCAGAATCATACCCTGCCGGTATATGCTGATCTCCATCCGTCTGCCGTTGACAGACTGGAGGAGCTGCTTGAACTCGGAAATACCGGCGATCTTCCTTCCGTTGATGGCGACGATCACGTCTCCCGGCCGCAGGCCGGTGCTGGAGGCGGGGGAGTTGCTCTCGACGCCCGCCACGACCACTCCATCGACGTTGTTGGGCACCTCCAGGGATTCGCGCAGTGGAGGGCTCAATTCAGCGATCCTGGCCCCTTCGAGAAACCGGTTGTCCTCCACCAGATACGTATCCCGGGGAACCTCGGCCTCCGAGAGGTCTCCGATGGTGACGGTCACGCTCTTTCTGCTCCCGTTCCTGATGACGGTGACCGGCACCTTTGTTCCCGGGGCGATCTCCGAGACGAGAAACTGCAGGGCCGATGGGTCGTTCACCTCTTTGCCGTTGATGGAAACCACCACATCTCCCTGCCTGATCCCGGCCTCTGCAGCGGGAGAGCCCTTGATGACATCCGCGATGAGCACCCCCCGCGGGGTCTTAAGCTCCATTGCCTCGGCGATCTCAGGCGTGATCTCCTGCACCGTTACCCCCAGCCACCCCCTGACGACCCTCCCGTACTTCCGGAGGCTTTCGACGATATCCATCACGAGGTCGACCGGGATGGCAAACCCGATCCCTATGTTGCCGCCTGTCTGGGAGAGGATCGCTGTATTGATTCCGATGAGCTCGCCATCCATGTTGACCAGGGCGCCCCCTGAATTGCCGGGATTGATGGGTGCATCGGTCTGAATGAAATTCTCATACTCCGTAATGCCCAGGCCCGAGCGCCCCAGGGCGCTGATGATCCCGTGCGTGACCGTGCCTGCAAGGCCGTACGGGTTGCCCAGTGCGAGAACATAACTGCCGATCCGCAGATTCGACGATTTCCCGATCTTGATCACCGGGAGATCCTTCGCATCGATCTTGATGACGGCAACATCGCTCTTAGGATCATTGCCGATGATCTTTGCCGTGAACACCCGCTCGTCGGAAAGACGGACCTCGACCTCGTCCGCCCCGCTGACCACATGGTTGCTGGTGACGATGTACCCGTCCCCGGACACGATAACACCTGACCCCAGGGCCTGTTGCACCCGCTCCCTGGGGATACCGTCGCCGAAGAAGTCCCGGAAAAAGGGATCGGAAAACAGCGGAGAGCGGTTGACTGTTACCTTCTTTACCGAGGAGATATTCACGACCGAGGGCAGGACCTGCTCGGCCACCTCCTCGATCCAGTTCCGTTCCAAGGGTTGCGATCCTTGTGCATGAGCCGCCAAGGGAATCAGAAAAAGGGTGACGATCGCCGCCGATACAGACCTTATCGTCATGCGCATACGGGTATCACCTCACCTTTCCTCCTCATGCAATTACCTTATAACAAATCCGCAACCTTACTCAAGTTGATCCTGTACACGGACCAGGATTTCATGTATAGATTCGACCCCATGGCAATCCACGACGGCCCGAAATCAGGAGAAGGCTCCGTAACATCCTCCCGCGGCGCCGATGGTGCGGCGAGGTTGAGCACCACAGCGGATTATCACCGGTTCACCCCCGTCGATCTGATGAGCGAATTCACCATCTGCGAGTCGTTTTCAGGTCCTGGCTCCCCCTATGGCATCATCCTGGAAAAACCGTCGAGCTATGGTGCCATGGTGGGCGATTTTCTCGTGCGTATGGGCCTACTGAAAGACCGGGCAACCGTCTGCGAGGTGGGAGGGGGATATGGGAGTCTCATGCATGGGCTGCTCGGCAGCCATGAGAACCGGATCGAGCGGGTGTACATGATCGATCTCTCCTTAAGCCTCCTCAAGAGGCAGCGTGACCGGCTCAGCCCATGGAAGTCCCGCATCACCTCCATACGGGGAGACATCCACGAGCTCCTTGGGGCCGTTGCCGGGGTCGACCTCTTCATCGTCAATGAGGTCATGGGGGACCTTGACACCCTCACCGGGATCGATCCCTCGCATATGCCTCCCGAGGCGGAAGAGCTTATCAGGGCCTATGACCTGGATATCCCGGCAGTGCCCTTCAACCTCAACATCGGGGCTATCAGGCTCGTGGAGGCCCTCTGCCGCACCGGTATTCCGGCGCTGCTCACCGAGCACTCCTCTGACCCCGTCATCCCGGACGACATGGCATATCTCGCGCGAGACCTTGACCTCGACGCCTACCCCCGCGAGATAAAACTCTTTCGGCACAGCGAGTATACGATCAGGTTCTCACACCTGGTGAAGGTCGCCCGGGCTCATGGCAGAACAGCCAGGACCGGGGCCCTGCTCGACCTCATCCCGGTGAGAAAGGGAAAGAACCTGGAGACGATATTCAGGCTGCGCGCCTGTGACACTGAGGACCACGAGATCATCTACGAGCTCCTGGACCACATCCGTGAGTACCGCTGGCTCGTAATCTCCTGATCGGACGCCCATTAGATAGAAACGTACTGCTTAAAAAACCCCCGACTCTAAAGAGGGCGTGCGGAGAGACCCGCCCTTGGAACTACCTGATGAGATTACCCGTTCTCCGGAACCATCCCCTCAGAGGTCCTGCCCTCCGCAGCCTTGGCGGCATGAAGGCTATTTCTCTCCGAAGTACTGGACCTGGTAGGTGAGGACCTCGACCCCGGCTTTACGCCACGCATGCGCGGACAGTCCTGCCTTGAGACAGAGCTGACAGAGGAACTCCTCTTTGTCGGGGAGCTGCTCCCACACCTGGGGCAGAAAGGTGGCCGTGGCGAACCCTTGGCGGATAATAACCCCGTCGATCCCGGGCCTGAGCCTTTCCATGAGGTCTTGGGAGTCCGTATACTCGAGCACTGCAGGTTCGGTGAGCACACTCACCTCGATGTCGATCTCGCCAAGCTCAGAGGACTTCAGCGGGCTGAACCGGGAATCGCGGAACGCAGCATTGATCGCGTTTTGCCTCACTGCTTCGACTACCGGCTCGCGGGCATCGAGAAAACCGATGCACCCCCTGAGCTGCCCCTTCTTGTGCAGGGTGACGAACACCCCGCGCTTCATGTTCAGGGCGTTGTCTTTGAGGATCTCCATCATGTCATCCTGCCCGGCCGGCGAGGTCCCCAGATAATCCGCCAGGGTCTTCCTCGCCAGCTTCACCAGCGCCTGCCCCTGTTCTTCGCTGATCTTTCTTTCCATGATCCACCTCCCGTTCATCCTCAAAGGGCCGTCCTTATCAGGGCAGCCGGTTCACTCGCTCTCCTCATATACGCGGGTATACAGAAAACGGTTGTAGATGCTCGAGAAAGAGCTGAATTCCTCTTCCTCGGGCGTGGCTTCGATGATGGAAGAAAATCCCGTGATCTTGGCGTCGAGATCGTCGAGCATATGGAGCAGGAGCGCTTCGCGCGTCATGGGCAGCTTGGGCGAACCGAATTCCAGCTGCCCGTGATGGCCGAGAATCATGTGGAGCAGCTGGAGCCTCAGCTCGTCCGGGAACCCCGGAATCCGGGAAATGGCCTGGTCCGCCATGTTGGCGGAGAGGTAAATGTGGCCGATGAGCCGGCCCATGGGGGTCATATCGATGAAGCGGTTGAAGGAGTATTCATAGATCTTCCCGACATCGTGCAGCAGGGCTCCTGCCACAAGAAGGTCCCGGTTTATGCCCAGGTGCTGGTAGAGAGGGAAAATGCATTGGATAAGCCTGAGAATGGACAGGGTGTGCTCCAGCAGGCCGCCGATATAGTTGTGATGAATCCCCTTTGCCGCAGGCGCTTTGTGAAATGCCTCTTTGACTCCCTCGCAGGCAAAGATCTCATCGATGAGACGCCGTAGGTGCACACTCCTGATCCCGGCCACGTGGGTGTCGAGCTCCGCCGCCATGGCAGGGATGTCGCGGCTGGTGGTGGCGATCAGCGTGCTCAGATCGACCTTGTCCTCGTCCAGCTTCATGACCTTCTCGACCTTGATCTGAAGCCTTCCGTCATAGGACTCCACGATTCCCCTGACCCCCACTACATCTCCCTGGCAGATGTCCGATATCTGCTGGCGGGCATCCTCCCAGAGAAACCCCGTGATGTCGCCGCTCTTGTCGGTGAGCAGGAGCTTTGCATACGGCTTGCCGTTGCGCGCCGTCAGGAGCCTGCACTGCGAGATCAAGAAAACCGCCCGTATGGAATCACCGTCACGGCAGTCCGTGACAAACTGGCCCTTCGGTATCATATATCCTCCTCTATACACACATTTTATCACAGCTTGGAGGATATCTGCAGGAGGAAAAAGACAGAAAAGGCAGACTCAAGCGCACTGTCCCGGGGAAAGGCAGGCTGTACGCCCGTCTGCGGGAAGCGCCAGACAGCGTCTTCCTGCCGGGCGCAGCCGTTTCCCTTCTGACGTCAGGGTTGAGATTTGACCTTACTACTGATTCTCAGGCGCGAAGGATCAGAGAATGTATCGGCTCAAGTCTTCTTTCTGCATGATGGGCCCGAGCCGCTCGTTCACGTAATCCGCATTTATCTCGATGGTGCCCGAGAGATCGGCGCCCTCATAGGAGATATCTTCCAGGAGTTTCTCCAGGACCGTATGGAGCCTCCTGGCGCCGATGTTCTCCGTGTGATCGTTGATGTACTGGGCGATCCGGGCGATCTCCTGGATCGCATCGTCTCTGACCCTCAGATCGATCCCCTCGGTGGCGAGCAGGGCCTGGTATTGTTTGATCAGGGCGTTCTTGGGCTCAACCAGGATCCGAACGAAGTCTTCTCTGGTCAGCGGATTGAGCTCCTCCCGGATGGGGAACCTCCCCTGCAGCTCGGGGATGAGGTCGGACGGCTTGCTCACGTGGAAGGCGCCGGAACCGATGAAGAGAATGTGGTCGGTCCTGACCGGGCCGAACTTGGTATTGACCGTGGTCCCCTCCACGATGGGCAGGAGGTCGCGCTGCACGCCCTCGCGCGATACGTCGGGGCCGTGGGCGGATTCCCTGCCCGCGATCTTGTCGAGCTCGTCCACAAAGACGATGCCCGTGTTTTCGACGCGGCGCCTGGCCTCCTCGGTGACCTTGTCCATGTCGATCAGGCGGGAAACCTCCCGTGACGCGAGAAACTCGAGCGCATCCTTGACGCTCATCTTCCTGCGCCGGGTTTTCTTGGGCAGGAAGCTTGAGAACATCTCCTTGAAATCGATGCCCATCTCCTCCAAGCCCTGGCCGGAGAAGATCTCGATGGTGGGCATGGATGTCTCCCGGGCCTCGACCTCGATGATGCGGTCGTTGAGCAGGCCTTCCTTGAGCATGGTGCGGAGCTTTTCCCTGCTGTCCGCGTGTACCTGGGCATCCTTCTGGACCGGGAGCAGATAATCGAGCACGCGCTCCTGGGCGATGTCACGGGCCTTGGCCTTGACCTTCTCGCTCTCCTCGCGCTGCACCATCTGTACGGCGATGCGCATGAGGTCGCGGATAATGGACTCCACGTCCCTGCCCACATACCCCACCTCGGTGAATTTGGAGGCCTCGACCTTGATGAAGGGGGCATCCGCGAGCCTGGCCAGCCTCCTGGCGATCTCGGTCTTGCCCACGCCGGTGGGGCCGATGAGGATGATGTTCTTGGGATAGATGTCCTCCCGCATGTCCTCAGCCACCCGCTGGCGCCGCCAGCGGTTTCTCAGCGCGATGGCCACCGCCTTTTTGGCCTTGTCCTGGCCCACGATATACTTGTCCAGCTCGGCTACGATCTGTTTGGGTGTGAGATCGTTCATGAGAGCTCCTCGAAAACCAGGCTCTTGTTTGTGTAGATGCAGATGTCGGAGGCGATGTCCATGGCCTTTTCCGCGATTTCCCGCGCGGAAAAATCCGTGAAGCGTAGCAGCGCCTTGGCTGCAGCCACCGCATACTGGCCGCCCGAGCCGATGCCGCAGATGTCGTCGTCGGGCTCAACAACGTCCCCGCTGCCTGAGAGCAGAAAGGTCTTTTCGGCGTCGGCAACGATCATCAAGGCCTCGAGCCGCCTGAGGATGCGGTCGGTTCTCCAGTCCTTGCCCATTTCCACCGCTGCTCGGGTGAGATTGCCCCGGTACTCCCTGAGCTTGGCCTCGAAACGCTCGAAGAGCGTGAATGCATCGGAGGTTGACCCGGCAAACCCCACCAGCACCTTGTCTTCATAGATCGTCCTCACCTTGCGGGCATTGGCCTTCAGGACAACGTTGTTCATAGTCACCTGGCCGTCTCCAGCCAACACCACGTTCGTGCCCCTGCGCACGCAGAGCACGGTTGTTCCTCTCATTTCCATTCATCCTCCTTTGCCTTCGGATGAGCCTTATCATATACATCCATGAGTTTGTCCAGAGTTAAGTGGGTATACCGCTGGGTGGTGGAAAGGCTTGCATGACCGAGCATCTCCTGGATGGCGCGCAAGTCGGCGCCGGCATCGAGCATGTGGGTGGCAAAGGTGTGGCGGATGACGTGGGGGCTCACACGCCGGCTCACAGCCGCTCTCCTCGACCACTGATCCACGGTGCGGCGAATGCTCCTCGAACCGAGCCTCGTGCCCCTCTTGTTGAGGAAGAGGGGCTGGCTGCTGTACAGAGGGTCGTCTATCCCCCTGCATTTCAGATATTCGAAGACAGCCGACAAGGCCCTCTTTCCGATCGGGACCTTCCGCTGTTTCGAACCCTTCCCCGTAACCAGGATGAAACCCGAATCGCTGTCGATGTCCCGGCAGTCCATAGCCTCCATCTCGGATACCCTGATGCCTGTGGAGTAGAATAGCTCCAAAATTGCCCGGTCCCTGAGATCGGGGGTGCCGTCGATGAGGTCTGCAATCTCTTCCGGACTCAAATTTTTCGGCAGGGTCTCCTGTTTTTTCAGGGAGCGCACATGGGCAAACGGATTCACGGCCAGGCCGGTTCTGGCCATGGCGAAGTCGAAAAAGCCTTTTATGGAGCTGAGCTTCCGGTTGATGCTTGAACGGCTGTACCGGGTGTGGAGCCTGAGCATGTAGGACCTCACAGTCAGCCGGTCGGGAATCTGGATCGAGCGGCTGTCGAGAAACGAAAGCAGATCCCGGATATCGTTCACATATGCCCGGTAGGTCTCCGGAGACAGTCCTTTCTGGTCCAGGAGAAAGAGCTGGTATTGATTCAGGAGGGCATGGAGGTCGATTTTCATATGATTTAGATTACACTGAAGTCACAGGTGAATCAAGCCGGGGGAATGCTTGGAGGATTCGCTCCATAACCCTCTTTCTCTGTTGCCAACCTCCCCCTATTGTGAAATAGTGAGCCCTGCAGCAAATCAAGAAGGAAATCAACCCACACAAGGAGGCGTTATGAATAATGTGGTTATCGTAAGCGCAAAGCGCACCGCCGTGGGTTCCTTTGGCGGGACCCTCAAAGGCGTAGAGACAAAAGACCTGGGAGCGCTCGTGATCCGGGAGGTCCTGCTTTCTGCCGGGCTCAAACCCGAGGTGCCTGAGATCATCCGCAGCGAGCAGCCGAACCTTCTCAAGAAAGAAGAGATCGCGCCGGTTGAAAAGGAATACCGGAACTGGCCCGAGGGGAATATGGGCATCGCGATCGACGAGGTCATCATGGGCAACGTGCTCCAGGCAGGCCAGGGGCAGAACCCCGGACGGCAGGCCATGATCCGCGCCGGCCTCCCCAAGGAGACCCCGGCCTTCACTATCAACAAGGTCTGCGCTTCGGGGCTGAAGGCCATCGCCCTTGCTGCGTCGTCCATCATGGCCGGAGACAACGAGGTTGTGGTCGCCGGCGGCATGGAGAACATGAGCAACGTGCCCATCGCGCTGCCTGCAGCACGCTGGGGCTACCGCATGGACATGCCCTATGGCAAGACCGTTGACCTCATGGTATTCGACGGCCTCTACGAGATCTTCTACGGATACCACATGGGCATCACCGCCGAGAACATCGCATCCCTCTACGGAATCAGCCGCGAGGAGCAGGACAGGCTCGGGTTCGAGTCGCACTCGCGCGCACGGGCGGCCATTGCCAAGGGGATCTTCAAGGACGAAATCGTTCCGGTGGTAATTCCCCAGAGAAAGGGCGATCCCATTGTATTCGATACGGACGAGCGCCCCATGGACACCACCCTGGAGAAGATGGCCAAGCTCCCCACTGTATTCAAGAAGGACGGGACGGTCACTGCAGGCAACGCATCCGGCATCAACGACGGTGCTGCGGCGTGCCTGGTCATGAGCGAGAAAAAGGCAAAAGAGCTCGGTCTGAAGCCCCTGGCCCGGATCAAGGGCTACGCTTCCGGCGGCATCGACCCCGCCTATATGGGTCTCGGCCCCATCCCCGCGGTTCGCAAGCTCCTCAGAACGACAGGGACAAGCATTAAGGATTACGGTCTCTTCGAACTGAACGAGGCCTTTGCATCGCAGGCCATTGCCTGCATGAGGGAGTTGGGCATCGATGAGAGCATCACCAACGTCAACGGCTCCGGCATCTCCATCGGGCACGCCATCGGCGCTACGGGCGCCAGGATCATCGCGGCCCTCATCCATGAGATGAGGCGGAGAAATGTCGAGCTCGGCATGGCGAGCCTGTGCATCGGAGGCGGCATGGGCATGGCGATGTCCATCGAGGCGATGTAGGCAAAAAAATGAAGGGGTGCCCCCCTTTTTCAAGGGGGGCGGGGGTATAGGTTATCCCGAACGCCGCATAAACGGCATCCGGAAAAGCACCGTCAGACTGAAGATTATCAAGAGGCCGAGCGGGTTGCCGGGATTCCGTCCGGAATCAATCAGGCAGCCCCCGCCTCCACCATCTTCACCACTCGCGACCGCGGCATCGCCGTCCTCATTTGCCCCCGGTGCAGAGGTCTTTGCCGAGGCGTCATACTGGGCCTCGGAAAGCAGGGCCTGGTAGGCGTTGATGCAGCCGCCGGAGGCGATGTTCTGGAAATAGAGCCTCTCTCCCGCGATCACCGAGTCCAGGAGAATGCTCCTGACATCCGTCACTCCGAGCCCGGGAGACAGGTATCGCACCATGGCGGCAACCGACGTGACAAAGGGCGTGGCAAACGAGGTTCCGGACGAGTAGGTGGAATATCCGCCGTTTTTGTCGGTTGTACAGATTCCAACTCCGGGCGCGGCAATGTCCACGGTGGTGATCCCGTAGTTGGAAAAGCTCGCGATCTCTCCGAAGCTGTTCATGGCGGCCACCGCTATGACATTCTCATGGGGGTAGTTCGAGGGATAATGGCCGTTCGTGTCGTTGTCCTGACCCTTGTTCCCTGCCGAGCAGATGAACATGACCCCATGGTCCTGAGCGTAACGGATCGCATCGGAAAGCGAATGGGAGTATGAATAGAAGCCCCAGCTTGCATTGATGATGTCCGCGCCGTTGTCCACTGCGTGATAGATGGCGCTGACCGCATCCGAGAGACTGCCTGTGGTCTTGCCGCCGTTGTTTTTCATGAACTTGAGCGGCATGATCTCAATATCGATGTTCCAGGCCACTCCGGCGACCCCGATCCCGTTGCCGCCCAGGGCCCCGATGATCCCGCACACCTTGGTGCCGTGCCCGGCATCGTCCTCGGGAACCCCGTCGTTGTTCGCAAAATCGTAACCAGGAGCCAGGATCCCCTGGAGATCAGGATGAGCGGCATCGACCCCGGAGTCGACCACGGCAATGACGACCCGGTGGCCCGGTCCATGCTGATCCAGGATATCCCACGCCTCCGGAAGCTCAAGTGCGCTCCACTGGGCAGCATCATAGGGCCAGTCGGCCGGAATATCCTCGGCCTCGATGACGTAGTTCGGCTCCACATACTCTACATCGCTCCTGCCCTGCATCTCGTCCAAGGCCTCGCTTGCATTGTCGACCGCGATGATGACCGGACGATTCTCCTTGCCGGAGGCCATGACGTGGGAAGCTCCCGGGACCGGTTTGAATTTGACGATGAGCTCGTTCTGCCGGTACTCGGCCGCGGAAACAGACAGGCACGAAAAGGCGAGAGCGAGAAAAACGGATGTCGTAACTGATGCGTACTTCATAACCTTATACCCCCCAGATCTGTACGATCTGCGGAGTACAAGGCAATCCGGGTGCCAATATCGTGACTAGTGCGAAATAACTATTTAGTTAATTATTTCTTATTGTTAAGCGTACATCAGAATGAATCGTCCATTTTTTGTCGTTACAAAGATTACTGGATGGTAACCCTGGTTACAATGAATTGTAATCCGGTTTGTAATCTGTAACTTGAGAGGATATTCAGGAGGTGATAATTTGACGATACGCCCGGCCCAGCCGTGCGTACTCCTCCCAGGAGAGATCCTGGGGCCTCTTCTGCAGGTCGATGTCCGCCAGACGGGCCAGATCGGAAAGCCCCTGCTTCGTGATACCGGGGAGGCCCAGCAATGAGTTCCTGAGCATTTTTCTCCTCTGGGCAAACGAGCACAGAACCACCCTCTGGTATGCTTCCCGCTCCGAAGGCGGCAAGGGGTTCTGCCTGGGAACGAGCCTGATCACCCGGGAATCCACCTTGGGCTCGGGAAAGAAATTCTTCGGACCGACTACGAAGCCCGGATCGCAGAGAAAGACGCCGGAAAGCAGCACCGTGAGCGCCGAGTATTCGCTGTGGCCCACGGGCGCGCATATCCTCTCGGCTACCTCCTTCTGGACCATGACCACCACCGTGGCGGGCGGAGGTGACACCTCGGCCAGGCGCAGGATCACCCGGGTGGCGATGTTGTACGGCAGGTTCGCCACCACTTTGGTCCCCGGGGAGATGAGCGTGCTCATATCCAGATCGAGCACATCTCCGTGCACCAGGGTGAGTCTCGGCTCGTCTGAAAACTGTTTCTTGAGCAGCTCGAAGAGCTCATCATCCTTTTCAACGGCCACGATACGGGAAGCGACCTTCAGAAGCGCTCCTGTGAGCGCGCCTTTCCCCGGGCCGATCTCCAGGACCGTGTCCCCCTGTTCCACCCCGGAAAACGCGGCGATCTTCTCCGCGATGCCCGGATTTTTCAAAAAATTCTGTCCCAGAGAGGGTTTCGGTCTCATTCCCATGTCCACCGGGAAACGGCGTTGAGATCCAGGGAGGCGAACCGGCCTTCGCTGATGTGCCGGATGCCGGCGATTCCGATCATGGCGGCATTGTCGGTACAGTATTTCCTCTCCGGGATGATGAGCCTGATTCCGGTTTCCTCGGATCTGCGCTTCAGGGATTCCCTCAGAAGGGTGTTGCTCGCCACCCCGCCGGTCACCACCAGGAGGTCCATGTGATGATCAGCCGCGGCCCTGAAGGACTTCTCCACCAGAACGTCCACCACAGCCTGCTGGAAGGATGCGGCGATCTTCGGCACCAGGTCTTCCTTGCCAGGCCTGGGGGTCTTCTTCACGGGCAGCCCGGAGAAGGTGAGGTCCATGTCCTCGAAGATCCCTTCCTTGAGCACACGGTTGAGCACCGCGGTCTTGAGTCCGGAAAAACTGAAGTCATAGGTCCTCTCGTTCATGAGAGGCCGGGGAAATTCGATGGCATGGGAATCGACGCCCTGGCTTATCCTCTCGATGACCACCCCGCCGGGATAACCCAGGTAGAGGAGCTTGGCCACCTTGTCGAAGGCCTCTCCCGCTGCGTCGTCAAGGGTCTGCCCGATAGGTGTGATGGAAGAAGGCGACGTCACCCGGTAGAGCGAGGTGTGCCCCCCGGACACGACCATGCCGATGTGGGGATAGGACACTTCATGACCGATCTGTGCGGCGCTCAGGTGACCTTCCAGGTGATTGACGCCGCACAGAGGGATATCGAGCCCGTAGGCAAGGGCCTTGGCATACGAAATCCCCACCAAAAGGGCCCCCACGAGCCCCGGCCCGCAGGTAACCGCCACGGCGCCCAGGTCGCCGGTCGATAGATCCGCCCCGTGGAGGGCCTCCCGCACTACGGGCTCGATGAGCTCGGCATGACGGCGGGACGCAATCTCCGGCACGACCCCGCCGAAGGCTGCGTGGTCCTTGATCTGGCTTGCAACGATATTGGAGAGGATAGCCCCGGCATCGGTGACCACGGCTGCCGCGGTCTCATCGCACGATGTTTCTATGGCAAGGATGTTCACGGTCTGCTTGCTTTCAGGTCCACATAGAAGTTCACTACCGGGGTGTAATGATGCATGACGGATATCCGGTATCGGTCTGTTCCTGTGCCGCCGGGTTCGGCATATCTGTCCAAAAGCCTTCCGGTATGAATCTCATACCCCCGGTCTTCGCCGGTGTTGTCGTTCCAGTTCGACACAAAGCCCTTGAAGTTCACGACGAACCCGTGGTTGGTGCTTCCCCGGTATATCAGCTCTTTGATCACGAGGACGGTCCCCTTCTCTACGCTCAGGCTTTCCTCCGGCTCCAGCGCATAGCATACACCGTTTGCCTCCACGATCAACCATGTATTTTGGACGGGCGGCATGACCTCTACAAAAACCTGTCCGCAGGGGAACATGTCCTTCCTGATTTCAATGGTGGTGGACTCCGTGATTGCCAGCTCTCTGCCGGTGTCGTTGATGTTTCCGTAGCGTTTTATGTCCGCCACGACACCCCGTCTGTAGTTCGACTTGATGTCGGTGACCCGGATTGTGTCCCCCTGATTGATCACGAGCTGCTCCTGATCGCGGACGGCAATGGGAGGCCCGTTGTTCAGAGAGATGAGGGCATACTCCATCTTGGGCGGCTCGATGTAGATGCTCGGTTGCGCCGGAATGATTCCGAACTCCTTCATGAAGGCGTTCACCACCATGGTCTGGAAGACCACCCGGTCGCGGAAATCCTTGATCGACTTTGACGTCTCGCTGGCAAAGGCCGGCTTGTGGAGCTTGGTGAGCATGTAGTAGGTGGCGGACTTGCGCTGCTCCTTGTGGATGCTGTCCGTGGCAGAGGTCCGGTGATTGTTGTAGTGAAAATGATATCCCTTTTCATGAATGGCAGCATTGACCTGAGCGATGACCCGTTCGGCCATTCCCTGGAGGTCGTATGTCTCCCCGCTGGGAGCCAGGTATCGATCCGTATCCGTGATGATGCACTGGCCGAAGCGCTTGGGGTTGCGCATATCGTCTATATAATCGGGATGATAGAAGCCTGAGCCGTCATGAAGGTTGAGAAAGTAGTCGGCCTCGTTCATGAACTCCTTGATCTTCTTCACTACCTCGCTGTCCGGATCAAAAGGTTGTGCCTCAGCAAATTTGCGGTTCATATCCCCGTTGGGCGCACGCTTGTTCATCATGATGGAATAGAGGTTGGCCCGGGGGACAACGATGAGGTTCCCCCGTTTGAGGCTCATATCCGCATAGAGGTCTGCGGCGAGATAACCGCCCGGCTCATCCCCTTGGATTCCTCCCATAATCATGAGCGTGGGCCCCGGCTCCTCCCCAAAGATGCGGTATACATCCAGACAATGATCCGTACCCTGGAAAAAGACCTCGTGGGTCAGCGCCCCGTGTACCATCAGGGGAAGCAGGGAAATGGAAACCGCCGCGAGGATTGCCTTCGCACGACAGGTCATGTCATTGAGTTTCCTGATATATCTGCTTTTTGTCCAGGGGCATGGAAAGTCTCATTCTGCCCTGGTCGTCGAAGATATAGAAGACCACGCTTTCCCAGTCGGACATGTCCGGAGGAACGGGCACATTCATGGGCTTGAAGTTGCGTATCGTGAAGGGGAGGCCCCTGTTCGTCTCCACCGGAATGCCGTCCTGCATCTTGACCATCGGGTGGCAGACCTCTGAATCCTGCTTTCTGAACACGATAAAGAGACGCCCCCTTGCAGCACCCTCGCTTAAGGGGCGGACATTCTCCACCTTGAAACTCAGCTCACCGCCGGACAGGGCGAGATCTTTTATCCCTGCGATGGGGGGAAGGACCTCTGCAGCAGGGGCTTCAACCCGGGCTTCCTCCCGAGGGGCCGCCGGAGGTTCCCCCGGCTCGGGGAGAGGCTGGTAAATCGTGCTCAGGCTGAGCTTCTTCTTGAGCATGATGATCTCCTCATCCTTGTGGGTGAGGAGCAGATTCAGGTCTTTGAGCTCCCTGGATTGGATTTCTATGGTGCTCTCTGCCTCAGCGAGATCCCCCCGGGTTCCAGAGAGCCACACGACCAGGACAACGAGTACAACGGCCAGGGCGACGAGTACGCTGAGAAATACCCTGACCCAGAATGATCGTATGGTCATCACCGCTCTTTCGCCTGTGGGCCGCATGATAATGATCTGGTAGGGATCACGAGTCTTCATCTATCTTCTCCCACTGCTCCTGGATGACACGAAAACCCCGGGACGTGCTCACGAGCCTGAGCGTCTTTTTCCCAAAATCCTCGTAGCTGTCTGAGATGAACCGCTGGTTTGCGGTTATGGTCCAATATACCCCGCTGCGCTGGATATCCACCCCGTCGAGGATAACCCTGACCGACTGGTACGGGGCAATATTCTTCGCCTTTGCCGCAAAATATCCCTCCCTGTCCGGGAAGGAGGCAAGGTAGAGACCTTTCATGGTATCCAGGTCTTTGCCTTCCCAACTCGAACGCCAGGTATCCAGGAACTTCTGGATGTCCTCGTTCTGCCGCCTCTTCAGATCCTCTGCCACGGCCTGCCATTTCCGGGCCTTGTTCAAGGGGGTGAACTCCTCCGCGATGATCCTGGGGCCTTCCGAGCCGTTTTCCAGGTAGACATACTTCACCCCGGCGCTCTGAAAAGAATCTCCCGAGTAATCCATCAGGAAGTAGCAGAGCACGTAATTGTCGGTTCCGACGATGATGAGCCCCTGGGAAAATATTGAGATGTGCCCGTACCGGGAGGAAATCGCCCTTTTCTGGGCCAGAAATCCATCGCGGCCCTGACCATGAAGGGCATCGTAAAACCGTGGAGAGTAGCAGGCCTCGTATTTTTCGAAATCCTTGTTCTGCCAGGCATCGAGCCAGTCGTTGATGAAGCTCCGGTAGAGAGACTCCATGGTATCCAGACTCTGCTCATCGATGGTCGTTACGCTTTCGAGGGTGATGATGGGGGTATGGTAGGGATCGAGATAGGCATCGAGCACCTTGAGATCGCTGTTGGTCAGCGATACGCACCCCTTGGTGTCACGGTTTTCCAGCGGCAGCTTTCTGCCGTGGATCCAGATTCCGTTGCCGTTTTTCCCCAGCGCCCGGTCAACGGTGTTGGGATAGTTGAGCGTGTATGCCCTCCACCCATAGGTCTCGGGAAGGGACTGCCCCTCGATGATCTTCTCGAAGAAATATACGCCCTCCGGGGTGCGCAGGTCGCCCTGCACCTGTTTGTCGCCGGGGTTCATGCCCGTAGAGCAGGGTATCTCCTCTACCTTCTTTCTCCCGTTATAGACATAGAGCCGCTGGAGGGACTTATCCACACATACGGTATAGATCCCGTCCCTGACCCCGATGAGGGGAACGGGAATACGCTCGCTCCCCATTACCTCCCCAGCCCACAGGAACGAGAACAACATCATGCCCGCGATGATTTTTCTCGATATCCTCACGATATCCTCAACTTCATGCACAATTTTTAGAGATCTTCCCTCGTAAATATGGTTCGCACCTCATATCCCAACGATTCAATGGCGGGTTTCCCCCCCTCCATTCTGTCCAGAATCCCGATGACCAATTCAACCTTCAAACCCACTTCTTCGGCGTTCCGTATGGCGGCGATGGTGCTGGAGCCCGTAGTGATGACATCCTCCACAATCACCGCCCTGAGCCCGGGACGTATCGGGCCTTCGACCAGATTCTTCGTTCCGTGCTCTTTTTTCTCCTTTCTCACGAGAAAGGCCACGATCTCCCGCCCGTTCTGGTACGCCACCAGACTTGCGGCCGTCGCGATGGGATCGGCCCCGATGGACATCCCCCCGACAGCGTCGACGGGCCGGTCCTTGATCAGCTCGAAAATGATCGACCCGATCAGGAGGGCCGACCTCGGCTGCAGCGTCACCTTGCGCAGGTCCACGTAGAGGTCCGACTCCTTCCCTGAAGCGAGGATGAACTTTCCGAACCTGACCGCATCGCGCCGAATAATTTCCAGAAGCTCCTCTCTTTTATTCATTAAAAGACCCTTTCGAAAATATTATCAACAAACTTGAGATGATGAGAAAGATCGAAGAGTTTTTCTATAGCATCCGCCCCGAGAGTGCTTGCGATATCCTCGTCGGCCAGCAGGAGATCCTTGAATTCTCCTTTGTTTTCCCACACTTTCAGGGCGTTGCGCTGGACCCACTGATATGCGGTATCCCGGGCAACCCCCCGGTCGACCAGGGCGAGCAGGACCCCCTGGGAGTGCCAGAGCCCCCTGGTGAGCCCGATGTTCTTCTGCATGTTCTCGGGATAGACCACGAGTCCGTCGATCACGCCGGTCAGCCTTGCCAGGGCGAAATCGAGCACGATGGTGGCGTCGGGGGCGATCACCCGCTCAACGCTCGAGTGGCTGATGTCACGCTCGTGCCACAGGGCCACGTTTTCCAGCGATGAGAGGCAGTATCCCCTCAGGAGACGGGAGAGGCCGGTGATGTTCTCAGAGAGGATGGGGTTTTTCTTATGCGGCATGGCCGACGACCCTTTCTGCCCCTTTCCGAACGGCTCCATGGCCTCCAGCACCTCGGTGCGCTGGAGGTGCCTGATTTCGGTTGCGATCTTCTCCAGGGTGGAGCCGATGATGGCGATGGTGGTGAAGAACTGGGCATGCCGGTCCCGTTGGACGATCTGCGTGCTGATGGGGTCGGGCTCGAGCCCCAGCCGCCTGCAGGCATACTCCTCCACCTCGGGTGGAATATTGGCGAAGGTACCCACCGCACCCGAGATCTTGCCAAAGGAAATCACCCGGGCCGCTTCTTCCATGCGCTTGAGGTTTCTGGCCATCTCGGCGTACCACAGGGCGAATTTCAGCCCGAAGGTGATGGGCTCCGCGTGTACGCCGTGGGACCTTCCCATCGCCGGGGTATATTTAAATTCGAAGGCCCTTTTCTTGAGCACCTCCATGAGGGTACGGATATCCTGGATGATGATCTGCGCGCTCTCTTTGAGCTGCAGGGCAAGGGCGGTATCCAGGACATCGGAGGAGGTCATGCCCATGTGGATGAACCGGGCGTCCTCTCCCACGTATTCCGCCACGCAGGACACAAAGGCGATCACGTCGTGCCGGGTGACTGCTTCGATCTCCTCGATGCGCTCCACCGTGAACCGGGCCTTTGATTTGATATTCTCAAGGCTCTTTTGAGGTATCCTTCCCAGAGAGGCCCAGGCCTCACAGACGGCGATCTCCACGTCGAGCCACTTCTGATACCGGTTTTCATCCGACCAGATGTGCTGCATTATCTCTCTGGAATAGCGGCGGATCACCGGTGCCTCCCCCTTCTGTCGATCATGTAGTTGCTGCCTTCGAGTCCCTTTACATAGCTCATGATTTCCTTGGCGTCTTGGAAGGCCTGCCCGTAATGCCTGTAGCGCTTCCTTTCGTTGATCACCACCGCAATGGAAATGGTGATGACGGGAAACTTTCTGATCTCCCCATTCCTGGCCTTGGATACGATCCCTCCCTGTTCCAGGTCCTCCTCGTTGTAGAAGTTTCGGATCGCCGTGTCGAACCGGGAAATGACCTCCTCGCAGATCGTCCCGACCCCTGCAACGGGGCAGAGAAAGAGGAAATCGTCCCCCCCGATGTGACCCACGAAAATGTTTTCGTGCCCGGCCCCGCGAACGGCATTGGTGATGATGCGCGCCGCAGCGAGCAGGACCTCGTCCCCGCTCGAGAATCCGTAGCGCTCGTTATACGGTTTGAAGTTGTCGAGGTCAACCCAGGCGATGGCTATCTCACTGTTTTCGTCGAACATTCGCTGTACGCAGCGGATGATGGATTCGTTCCCGGGCAGCTTGGTAAGGGGGTTTATGTCCTTCTCCCGCACCGACCTCCCGGCGATGAACTCGATCCTTCGCCTGATCTGCAGCTCTGAGCTGCCCAGAACGATGAAATCGTCGATAGGGATCTCGAGCGCTGCAGGGTCTTCGATATCCTTTTCGCTGTAGACGGCCACGATGGGCAGATGGCCGTACAGGGTGCTGTTCCTGAACTCCTCGATAATCCGGCTCTTTTCCTCCTTCAGGCAGGTGCGGTCGACGAGAATGATGTCGGGCGGGTCCATGGAGATGAGAGAGAGGAAGTCTTCATCGCTGTGGATGACCTGGACGGAATCGAACACAGAGGATATGATCGGGGAGAGATGCTCGTCGAGGCTCTCCTTTACCATGATCGCCGTTTTCACTTACCCCCCCCCTTTACAGTTTGTAGTTTTCGACCTCTTCGAGATCGACGAGAATCTTCCTCATGAGAGCCGTCAGATCGATATCGGGCATGCCCAGAAGGCTCCATGACTTCCCCGTTATCCGGGGCACTCCTCCCCCATCCGGGCCTCCGCCAACCCCGAATGCATGCGCCAGGCTGTCGGCGATATGGACCACGGCGGCGCGGTCCTGCAGACCCGGGGCATTGTCCGGGTCGTGATGATAGGTGATAGGGGTGATGAGCTGTCTGGGCAGGCCCCACTCCCTGGACAGCCATGCGCCGATATCCGCATGGTCTACGCCGAGAACCTCGAGCTCCGCCTCCCGGAAGGCACGGTCCTGCTCCCTGGCGATCCGGATAATCCGGTCATAGTCCTCGCTCAAGGATACCCTGACCAGAACCTTCCCGATATCGTGGAGCAGGGCTGCTGTGGATATCTCTTCAGGTTCGCTCAGCCCCAGGTTCCGGCTGATGGTTCCGGAGATGATGGCCGCTCCCAGGGAGTGCTCCCAGAGGCCTATCATAGACCTCTCCATGATCTCGAACACCGAAGCGGAGAGCACGACACCCTTGATGACATTGAACCCCAGGAGAATGACGGCATGACTGATGGACGATACCTTGCCCGAGAGCCCGTAGAACGAGGAATTGACCAGCTTGAGCACCTTTGCGCTTAAGACCTGATCGGACGAGATGAGCTTGCCCACATCCTTGGCGGTCACATCAGGGCTCTCCACCATGGCGGTCAGTTTCTTCACCACCGGAGGCAGGGTTGGAAGGCTCTGGATGCGCCTGGTGATCGCCTTGATGTGCTGTTCCTTACCCACCGGACTCCCCCTGGGCACCATCCGCCTTGGCCAAACCTTCCTGCTCGGCGGGCTCATCCCGCTGTTCCATGGATTCGGCGAGAATAGCCTTCTCGATGGCCTCCCTGATCGTGTCCATGATGGGGTCGCCCTGCACCCGCGCGAACCTGGCCGTCATTTCCCGGATCTGTTCTTCCGGGCTCTTCGCAGGCCCGCCCATCTCAACCGGATGTCCCTTGAGGGTGAGCTGAGAGATGTTCATCCGCTTCAGCCTCTCGATGAGGGCGGCTGTGAGCTCGGTCCCTTCTGCGCACAGCGGCATTCCCGCGTCGTTGACGACCGGTTTTGCCAGAACCATGCCCGGCTCCACCAGATTGATCGGAACCCTCTGCATCATCTTCCCCGGATGTTTATCTGATTCTTGCCCCCACTTTCGGCTCCCGGTCGAAGGTGAGAAGCGTGAGCTTCCCTTCGGGGGTATCCGTTGCCAGGAGCATGCCTTGGCTCTCGATGCCCATGAGCTTTGCAGGCTTCAGGTTCGTCACCACGGCAATATATTTGCCCACGAGTTCCTGGGGCGAATAGCTCTTTGCTATGCCGGCAGCTATCTGTATCGTCTTTCCCACGTCAATCTTGAGGACAACGAGTTTTTCGGACTTCTCGACCCTGCTCGCCTCCATGATCTTCCCGACTCTGAGCACGCACTTCGCGAAATCTGAGATATCGATGAGGTTCGCCTCCTCTTTCTCCTGTTCCTTTGCAGCGGCCGGCTGGACAGGCGCTTTCAGGCGCTCCACCCGGGGGAAGAGTGCATCGGGAACCCCGATCGAGGTCCCGCCCTTGAGCTTTCCGAACTCGGCGAGACTCATGCCCGTAAACTTCTCGTCCATTCCCAGAATGCTCAAGATCCGTGCAGAGGTGTCAGGCATGACCGGATAGACCATTTCCGCCACGAACCTGATGCCCTCCATAAGGTGATACATCACCACCGCAAGCCGGTCACGGTCGCTCTTGGCAAGGCTCCACGGTGCGGTCCTGTCGATGTACTTGTTCAGGAACGAGATGAGTGACCAGACAGAGGCCATGGCGCTGTGGAGCTCGAGATTTTCCATGCGGGCCTTGTAATCTTCGGTCACCTTGAGGGCAAGCTCCCTGAGCTCGTTCTCTTCCTGCATGAGCGGCCCGGAAGGATCAGGCAGGGTGCTGCCGAAATACTTGGCCACCATCCGGGTGCTTCTGCTCACCAGGTTTCCGAGGTCGTTGGCCAGGTCGGCGTTGTAGCGCTCAATGAGCGCCTCTTCGGAGAAATTGGAGTCCAGGCCGAAGACCATCTCCCGCACCAGGAAATACCGGAAGGCGTCGACCCCATACTTCTCCTTGAGATCGAGCGGGTCCACCACGTTGCCCAGGCTCTTGGACATCTTGGCCTCGTCCACGTTCCAGAAGCCGTGTACGTTCAGATGGCGATAGGGCTCGACCCCCATGGACTTGAGCATGGTGGGCCAGTAGACCGCGTGGGGTTTGAGAATGTCCTTGCCCACGAGGTGCTGGGCGCTCGCCCAGAAATCGGAAAAATGCCTGCCGTCCGGGTATCCGATCCCGGTGAGATAGTTGATGAGGGCATCGAACCATACGTAGCACACATAGTCTTTGTCGAAGGGGAGCTCGATGCCCCAGGAGAGCCGCGACTTGGGCCGCGATATGCAAAGATCGTCCAGCGGCTCTCTGAGCATCCCGAGGACCTCGTTTTTGTACCGCTCCGGCCGGATGAAATCAGGGTTGTTCGTGATGTGGTCGATGAGCCAGCCCCGGTATTTCTCCATCCGGAAAAAGTAGTTCTGCTCCTGGCGGTAGACGAGCTCCTTGTCATGGATGGGGCATTTGCCGTCGACCATCTCGGTCTCCGTGAAGAACCGCTCGCAGCCGACACAGTAGTACCCGCCGTACTCGCCGAAATAGATGTCGCCTTTGTCGTAGACGTTCTGCAGAATCGTCTGGACGGTCCTGACATGATCGGGCTCGGTAGTGCGGATGAACCGGTCGTTGTTCACGGCGAGCTCGGGCCAGAGGTTTCTGAACCGGGCGCTGTTCTCGTCGGCGAGCTCTCTTGGTGTGGTGCCCAGGTTTCTGGCGGTTTCCGCGATCTTGTCCCCGTGCTCGTCCGTGCCCGTGAGGAAGAACACCGATTCTCCGAGAAGCTTGTGGTACCGTGCCAGGACGTCAGCGATCACGGTCGTATACACATGCCCAAGGTGCGGTTTTGCATTCACATAGTAGATGGGGGTAGTAATATAGAAATACCCTTTCATTCGGGCTTGCTCCTTTTCCTTCTGGAATTCCTGCTCCTTGATGATCTTTTCCTCTTGCCCCGTGGCCTGTTCTGGTCGGAGGCCGCTTCCACGGGCTGCTCCCTGTGCGGCTGCTCTTTGATCCGGGCATTCTCGGCCGCCTTTTGCTCGGAGAGCTTTGTGTATTCTTCCTCGGTTAGTATATCAGAAACCGAGCTCTTGATAAATCGGCGATCTGCGAGTTTTGCCACAAAGGTCTGGTTGATGATGTTGATGCTGACCACCACAGCCTCCCCCTGTTCGAGAAAGACCTTCTTCCCCGGCTTGGGAAGATTGTCGATGAGGTTTGCGTACGACTCCTTTTCGTAGGCGAGACAGCACTTGAGCTTGCCGCACAGGCCGGAGATCTTCGAGGGATTGAGCGTCATATTCTGGTTCTTTGCCATCTTGACCGAAATCCGCTGGAAGCTGGTGAGGTACACCGAGCAGCAGACCTCCCTTCCGCAGCTCCCGATGCCTCCCAGCATGGCGGACTCCTGACGGCTCCCGATCTGACGCAGCTCGATCCTGGTCCGGTACTTCTCCACCAGGTCCTTGAGCAGCTCGCGAAAATCCACCCGCCCTTCGGCAACAAAGTAGAAGGTGGTTTTGCTTCCGTCGAACATCTGCTCAACCCGGGTGAGCTTCATGGGCAATCCGCGGGCCGTAATCCGCTCGTGGCAGAACCGGAAGCACTCCTCCTCCCGCTGGCGAATGACCGCGAGCTTGTCCCGGTCCTCCGGCGTGAGCTTTCTGAGCACGGGCTTGATCTCGTCGAGCCCGGCGGCTTCATCGTGTGACGGTGTCCCGACAACCTTTGCCACCGAGAGCCCGGCCTCGGTATTCACCAACACCAGATCGCCGTAATGGAGATCCATCCCCTTCGCATCGAAGATATACGACAGCGGGAGCGCAGGGAATCTCACACAGACCAGTTTCTTGGGTTCTATACTATTATCCGTATCTTGTGTGCTTTGTGCATCCTGTATATCATTCACGTTTTCCATCGCTACCATGTTAGCAATCTTACACAATCATTATCAAGAACATCTTTTCGCTCCATTGATTATTCCCCCGGTTTGTGGGATAAAAAAGCAATTACCGGGCACACCGTCAGCAGGAGGCGACATGACTCTGTGGGAATTTTTTATCAAGGGCGGTCCTCTGATGTGGCCGCTTCTCGCGTGCTCGATCGTCGCACTGGCCATAATCATCGAGAGATCCTTCGCGCTCCGCCAGAGCAAGATCATCCCGAGATCGCTCATGGAAGAGGTAGAGCGGCTGATCCGGATGGGCAGGCTCCATGATGTCGAGAAGCTCCTCAGACGCAGCTCCTCGCCCATCTGCCCGGTCATCATGGTCGCCATACAGAACGCGGGCATGCGCAGAGAGATCATCAAGGACTACATGGAGGAGGCAGGTGCCAAAGAGGCGTATGCCATCGACCGGTACATCGACATCCTGGGCATCATCGCGACCATATCGCCTCTTCTGGGTCTTCTGGGAACCGTCTCGGGCATGATCACCTCATTCCATGCCGTAGGAGGGGGGGGCCAGGCGAATCAGATGCTGGCATCCGGAATATCCGAGGCACTCATCACCACGGCCACTGGCCTGTCCATCGGCATTCCGGTCTATATCTTCTACCGGTTCTTCATCGCCAGGAGCGACTATCTCCTATTGGAAATGGAAAAGACCGCCTCACGGATCCTGGAATATCTCAAGGGCGAAAATCATGAAGTTCAGGCGCAAAAGGGATAAGAACATCTCAGCGATCGACATCACGCCCCTGGTGGACGTGGTGTTCCTGCTGTTGATCTTCTTCATGCTCTCACTGGGCTCTCCGCTAAAGCTCAGCGAAGTGAGCATCCCCGAATCGAAGAGCGGGGATTCCATGACCCGGGAGGCGATCACGGTCGCCCTTTCCGACAGGGGCCTTTTCATCGACGGCGCTGTGTCCGGAGAGGAAATGCTCGAGCTTCTCCCCACGGATACGGACATCGTCATCCTTGCGGATAAGAACATCCCCTATTTCCGGGTCATGGCCGTGCTCGACACACTGCGCTCGTCGGGGCACGAGCGGATTTCCCTGGCAACCAGGCCGCTGAAGAACTGAGCGTTGCCGGGAGAGGCACTGCGTCTGGGGCGAATGAAATCCGTCGAATCCCCGGGTTTTTGCCTCGCAGACCGGCAGCCGAAGCTGATTGTAATGATTTGACTAGTTATCGTTTCGCCGCTATAATACACTTTTATGAAACGGATCCTTTTGGTGGATGACGATCGAAATATTCAGAGGCTTCTCAAGGAAGAATTGAATGATGATGGTTATTCACTGATTATTGCTTCCAATGGGAAGGAAGCATTGCCCTATTTGGAGGTGGAGAATGGGAAAAAGCCCGACCTTATCATACTCGACCTGAGGATGCCGAAGATGAACGGCTTTGAGACAATGGGACATATCATCAAATCACGCCAGGATATACCGGTAATCATCCACACCGCCTACTCCAGCTATCGCAACGATGCGATGGTGATGGCTGCGGACGCCTATGTGGAAAAATCTCATGACCTCACCAGGCTCAAATGTGTGATCAGGGACCTTTTGGATAAATCATGCACAAACAAAGAGAAGTAGAGGTAATCATCCTCGCCGGAGGAAAGGGGGAGCGCCTCTATCCTCTGACCAAAGACCGGGCGAAGCCCGCAGTGCCCTTCGGGGGCATGTACCGCATCATCGACTTCACCCTGTCGAACTGTGTGAACTCGGGATACAGGCAGATCTACGTGCTGTCACAGTACAAGTCCCACTCGCTGAACCGCCACATTCAGCGGGGGTGGCTGCCCTTCTTTTCCTACCCCATGGGCGAGTTCATCTACAACATCCCCGCCCAGCAGCGCATCGGGAGCAGCTGGTACGAGGGGACCGCTGACGCGGTCTTCCAGAACATCTACACCCTCCAGCAGGACCAGCCCAAGTACACCCTCATTCTCTCTGGCGACCATATCTACCAGATGAACTACCGTGACATGCTCAAACATCACGTAGAAAACGAGGCCGACATCACCATCGGGGTGGTGCCCATGCCCGTGGAGACCGCCTCCGAGTTCGGGATCGTGGCTGCGGATCAGCACATGCAGGTGTCGGGCTTTCAGGAAAAGCCCAAGTCGAATCCCCGCACCATGCCCAACGATCCCACCAGGGTCCTCGTTTCCATGGGCATCTATGCGTTCAACACCGATGTCCTCATCAAGCAGCTCATCGAGGATGCCAGACGCAAGGACAGCTCCCACGATTTCGGAAAGGACATCATCCCCAAGATGGTCCAGAACGGAGACAAGGTCATCGCCTATCCGTTCACCGGAGTGATGGGCAACTCATACTGGCGGGACATCGGAACGCTGGACGCCTACTATGAGGCCCACATGGACCTCATCTCCGTGTCTCCCCAGTTCAATCTCTACGATCCCCGGTGGCCGATCCACACCGTATATGGCCCGTTTCCCCCGGCAAAGATGGTCTTCTCGGGCGGAGAGGACGGCAAGCGCATCGGGACCGTTCTGGACTCGATCGTCTGCAACGGCGCCATCATCTCCGGAGGCAGGGTGTACCGCTCCATCATCTCTCCCAACGTCCGGGTCAACAGCTATGCAGCGGTGGAGGACAGCATCCTGATGGAGGGTGTCGTCATCGGGAGAAACTGCCGCATCAAGAATACCATCATCGACAAGTACGTGCACATTCCTCCCAACACCGTGATCGGCCACAACCTCGAAGAAGACCGCAAGCGCTTCGACGTTTCGCCGGGCGGGATCGTTGTTATTGCCAAATTCACCGCTTTCGAATAATAGCCCCGTTGCATGAACCGCATCGCACTGGTGAGCCTCGGCTGTCCGAAAAATCTCGTTGACTCGGAGTATATCTGTCAGCTCCTCCTGGCGGCCGGATACCCCCTTGAATCCGACCCAGGCAAGGCTGATACCATCGTGGTGAACACCTGCGCGTTCCTCACCGAATCGGTGGAAGAGTCCATTCAGACCCTGCTCGGCTATCTTCAGGAGGGAAAGGAGGTCGTCTGCACGGGGTGCCTGGTGAGCCGCTACGGGAGAGAATTGCTCGATGAGCTGCCCGAGGTCAGGCTCTTTGCCGGCCCGGGTACCTACGACCGGCTCGTTGATGCGCTTCAGTCGGATGCCCGCTATGTGGCGCCGGAGTTTACCGGGGTGGTGAAGCGGTCGTACACCGTCACGGGTGCAAGCGCCTATGTCAAGGTGAGTGAGGGCTGCTCGAACAACTGCAGCTATTGCCTCATCCCCTCCTTACGGGGAGGGCTGGTCAGCAAGCCTCCCCGGGACATCATCGATGAGTGCAGGGATCTGGCCGCCTCCGGGGTGAAGGAGATCATCCTCGTAGCGCAGGATCTGGGCGGATACGGCCACGATCACGAGGGCTACCCGCATCTCTCCTCTCTCCTGAAGGACATATCGCGCATCGAAGACATCCAATGGATCAGGCTCATGTACATGCATCCCGCGTCCCTGGACGAACCTCTCGTGACTGCCATGCGGGACAACCCCAAGGTGGTGCCCTATCTCGACCTTCCCATCCAGCATGTCTCAGAGACGGTCTTGAAGGCCATGGGCCGCAGGGGGGGAGCCGATGCGGTTCGCAAGGCCCTTCGCCTGCTGGATGATATCTATCCGGACATCTGGATCAGGTCGACCGTCATGGTGGGGCATCCCGGCGAAGACGAGCAGGCCTTCAGCGAGCTCGAAGAGTTCATCCTCACCGGGCGCATCGATCACCTGGGGGTGTTCGCCTACTCGCCGGAAGAGGGCACCAGGAGTGCCTCGCTCCTCGGAGAGATCCCGCAGGAGGTGAAAAACGCCCGCAGGGACAGGATCATGGAGATCCAGCAGAGCATCTCCCGCAGAAGGCTTTCATCCCTGGTGGGAGAGAAGGTCCAGGTGCTGGTGGAAGGCTACCACCCGGAGACGGACCTCCTGCTGGCAGGCAGGGCACCGTTCCAGGCGCCGGAGGTGGACGGCATGGTGATCATCACGGAAGGAACACCCTCTTTCGGGACCTTTTCCGAGGTTGAGATAACCGATACAATGGAGTACGATCTTCTGGGGAGAATTGCATGAATACACAGCAGATAATTGAACTTGGCAGGGAGGCTCTTAGGACCGAGATCCAAGGGCTTCAAGGGGTCGTTGGGCAGCTCGGCGAACCGTTCGCCGAGGCGGTGCGGATCATGGCGGATCTCAAGGGCAAGGCGATCCTGACCGGCGTCGGCAAGTCCGGGATCATCGCCCGGAAGATCGCATCCACCATGGTGAGCATCGGCACCCCCGCGGTATTCATGCATCCGGTGGACGGGCTCCACGGCGATCTGGGCACGATCATGCCCCAGGATGCAGCCGTTGTACTTTCCAACAGCGGGAATACGAGCGAGATCCTGAACCTCCTCCCTCCGCTGAAGAGCCTCGGCATTCCCATCATCGCGATCACCGGCAACATGGAGTCTCCTCTGGCCCGGCAGGCCGATGTGACGCTTTCGTGCACGGTGGACCGCGAGGCATGCAACCTGGGTCTTGCACCCACCTCATCGACCACGGCCCAGCTCGCGCTCGGCGATGCCCTGGCAGTGGTGCTCTCCCACATCAAGGGGTTCAACCGGGACGCCTTCAGGATGATCCATCCCGCGGGCGAGCTCGGCAAACAGCTCATGTACCGGATATCTCAGATCATGATCACCGGAGACAAGATCCCGCTCGTGTCCCCGGAAATACCGCTGCACGATGCCATCCTCGAGATGACCCGGAAGTCCCTGGGCTTTACCCTCGTAGGGGCCCGGGACCATATCGAGGGAATCATCACCGACGGCGATCTCCGCCGCGCGATCCAAAAGTTCGGCGGCAACCTGAAGGACCTCACGGCACGCGAGGTCATGAGCCCCAGACCAAAGAGCATCGCAGGCGACAAGCTGGCCTTGGACGCCCTGGATATGATGGAAAAATTTCAGATCACCTCGCTGGTGGTATCGGACGATGACAGCAAGCTCCTGGGCGTGGTGCACCTCCATGACCTCCTGGGGAGGGGGAAGCTCGGACTGCGCGGCGTCTGAGCGGCTCAAGCCCTTAAAGTATTCCGCGCAATCGCCTCGTTTTTCAGGTGCGCCCGCTCTCGGAAATCTCTCGTGCCGCCCTGACATTGCGGGGTCTCGTATATGCTCTCCCCAAGGGTCCTATTTCTCCGGCCTTTCCGGGCCTGTCCATGGATTGACGAAGAATCCCGGCGTTATCTTATCTCTTCCCGTTCTGTCCGCCCGAGAGGATCACCTCCTTATGTTGTCTTTGCAGCATCTGTCCTCTATACATAGCTCAAGAGGCGCATCTGTCGCGTCGAAAACGACGGAGGCTTTTTGACCATGACGGGCGGACACCGGCTTGTGGTAATCGAGTCATCGCCGCTTCGCTCCCTCCTGTCCATACCCATCGGAAGCGGACGGGAGAGTTCCCTCCGGCCGGTCATCTGCTTCCTCCACGGCTATGACGAGGCCGCGCCCTTAGAAATCCGCCGGGCATTGCGCAAACACGGGCCGCTCAGAAAGACCAGCTCGTCCATGGCCCGTGAGCGTTTTATCATCATCGCCCCCCAGCTCCCCTCTCCCGGCGGGGATGTGTGGTTCCGGTATGCCGATTCCGTCAGGCAGATCGTCCAGGGCATCCGGGCAGACTATGGCGGTGACCCCGATCGGACCTATCTGACCGGGTTCAGCTTCGGAGGCAACGGGGTATTCGATCTCGCAGATCTCGTTCCCGGCCTCTGGGCAGCTTTGTGGCCGGTCGATCCCACCAGGGTGCCGCAAAAAGACCCAGGGCTTCCCGTATGGCTCTCTTTTGGAGAGATTTCCCGCTGGCACCGGGCATCGTTCATCCAAGCCCTGGATCTCAAAGACGCCGGCCAGGGGAATACCGGGGACCGGGTGTACCTCGACCAGGGAATGGATCATGTTGGCTCTGCGACCTCCGCCTACGCGGACGACCGGATCTATTCCTGGCTCCTCTCACGGAGCCGTAGGAACCCGCGATAGGTCCACCCGAATGCGATGCCCCGTGAGCCGTTTATAGGGACGATAAAAAAATGACCAGAGAACATTCACAGTGGAAACCCCATCCCTGGCACGGACTCTCGCAGGGTCCTGACCCGCCGAGGGTAGTCACGGTTTTCGTGGAAATCACACCCTTTGATCACGTCAAGTACGAGATAGACAAACGTTCCGGGTTCCTGCGCATCGACCGGCCGCAGTACTCCTCTTCCCTGCCTCCCTCCGTGTACGGATTCATTCCCCGCACCTTTGCCGGCCGCAGAGTCGCTTCGCTGATGCCGGGCGCACGGCGCGGGGATGAAGACCCCCTTGATATCTGCGTGATATCGAGCCATGCCATCAACAAGTCCGAGGTCCTCCTGAGTGCACGGGTAGTGGGAGGTATCCCCATGCTCGATGCAGAAACGGCGGACGACAAGATCATCGGCGTTCTCGTGGGAGATGCCGCCTGGAACGAGGTGAAAGAGCTGGAGCATCTTCCCCTCGCTGTCGTCGATCAGCTCGTTCACTACTTCTCCACCTACAAACGCATGGGAAGACCGGAACATACCGTGCAGGTAGGGGAGCCGTACGGGAAAAGCCACGCCCACGCAGTCATCCTCTCCTCTATCGACGATTACAAAGAGGCCTTCGGGGAATGAAGCGCCTGCCTGGCGTATCATAACGCAGGATAAGTCGGCCGGCTGTTATCCAGTCTATTTCATTCCTTTTTCACAGGCACGAACATCTCTAGAAGAAAGAGGCAATCGCGCCCGATCGTCCCGCCCTTTGGGTTATCCCATATTTTTTATCCATCATGTTGATTCCTATCCTCTTTTTTATTATAAGGGGGAAGAGAGAACCGCAGCGAAAAATACGGCTCTGGAGGTAAAGGGTGCCCGTAGACATCGATCCTGCACAGGTGCCGGTGCTGATCGTGTACAACATGGATCCCTCATGGGATGTGCAGGACAGACAAGAGGTGGAGTCGATTTCAGACCGCCTCGGCCGTGCGATTGCAGAAGTCGGACACCCTACGTCCCTTATTCCTGTTAAAAACGAATGTATCGCAGAACACCTGTATCCCTACCACCCTCTGGAGCACATTGTCCTCAACTGGTGCGAGGGCATCCCGGGCGTGCCCCACAGCGAATGGATGGTGGCCGATGCCATGGAACGGCAGGGATTTGTCTACACCGGGGCGGATGCATCCACACTCTCACTTTCACAGAACAAGTACCGTGTGAAGAAGATACTCGATCTCTGCGGCATTCCCACACCTGAATGGCGCCTCTGCACCCGGCCCGATCCCGGTGGATGGAATCGTTACCCGGCTATCGTCAAACCCATGAGCGAACACTGCAGTGAGGGGATCACCCGTGACTCCGTGGTCACGAACCAGGATGACCTCCTTGAGAGGATCGCCTATATTCTCGATGCCTATCGGCAGCCAGCCATCGTGGAAGACTTCATCGACGGCCGTGAATTTCATGTATCCCTCTGGGGGAACGGGAAGCTGGAAATGCTGCCGCCCGCCGAGATGGATTTCTCCGACTTCCAGGACATCCATGACCGGCTCTGCACCTTTGAGGCCAAGTTCGTCCCAGGATCGGTCCCGTATGAAAAGATCAGGACCCTCCTGCCCGCCCCCTTAAGCCGTGAGGAGCTTCAGCGGCTGGAAAGGATCTGTTCGGAGGCCTACCAGGCTATCGGGTGCAGGGATTACGCCCGTATCGACGTGCGATATCAGGGTGGTCTGTTCTATGTCCTCGACGTGAATCCCAATGCCGACATCAGCGACGATGCGAGCATGGCTTGTGCAGCCGAGCTTGCCGGCTTCTCGTATGGCGAGATGGGAAGCCGGCTCATCAGGCTTGCGGCAAGAAGACACCCGGTATGGGGTGACGGCCGGGGCACAGGGTAGCCGGCAATTCCCCTCGGCAGGGTTGTCCGCCGGCTTCGGTGTCAGGGACCATGCCCTCGGCCGCTGCCGGGCCTCCCGCGTCAATGGCGTATGGAGACTGATTTTTTATCTGCACTTTTTTCGATTCACCGGGGGAGGCCCCTTAAGAGGTGCACCTGGAAAAAGGTCCGTGGGCGGAACAGCAAACCTGTCTGCCCGTTTATGTAATGGGCCTTTCTTTTCACCTTCTAAGTCCTTATATGAAAAGGCAAGGAGGCTCTCATGGAACAGTCATGGCAGGATGTTCTCGATAAATTCCACTACGGTATCTACCTTATCACCATCGCCGCAGACGGCGGGTACAACGGCATGATCGCCTCATGGGTCACCCAGTGTTCCCACGAACCTCCCCTGGTGACCGTGGCGGTCAGGAACAACCGCCTCTCCCGCTCCCAGATACTCAGTGCAGGGAAGTTCGCCATCAATGTCCTGCCTCAGGATGCCCTGGGTTCGATAAAAAAGTTCAAGATCCCGGACTGGAAAAAAAGATTCAACGGGGTCGAGTTCAGCGTTTCCCCCCTCGGCAACCCGGTGATCGAAAGCGCCCTGGGATACCTGGACTGCCAGGTGGAGCGGACCCTGGACACCGGTGACCACACCCTGTTCATCTCCCGGATCAAGGCCGGAGAGCTCCACAGGGAAGGAGAACCCCTCACCACGGAGGAATACGGCGGCGTGTATCGGGGTGAAAAGTAAGCAGGCCGGTCCGTTCTGAAAGAACGTGCAGTCCCTGCCGGCCAATCCCGGCATGCAGGAAAACCATCCCACGGTGCATTGCGGCCGGCTGCATGAAAGAGGATATCGGCCCCTTATCTTTTCTCTCCCATGGCTGAATAAAAAAAAGCGGAGAGGCTTTTAAAAGCCTCTCCGCTTTTTTGTTTCCGGATACGGTGGTGACTAGACGGCGAACGCCTCGTCCGGGATTCTCACCGCACTGATCTCGTCTTTCACGAGGGTCTCGCACTTGGCCGGAACGAGTGCCGTGATGCGATTGATGTAGAACTTCGCGCCCTCGATCTTGCCGGTGTAGAACGCCTTGTCCTTCTCGCCGGGGTTGGCTGCGAGCTTCTCGGTGGCCACGTTGGCCATCCAGATGTGGAACCAGCCGCACAGCGCCTCGGAGAGGCAGTTCAGGAAGTCGTATGCACCGATGAGCGGGATGAAGGGGTTGGAGCGGATGAGCGAGCTGAAGGTCATGGCCGTCTCGGCGCACTTGTTCAGGGCCTTCTCCACGATTGCCGCCTCTTCCTTGAAGTTATCGCTGTTCTTGGCCTTGCCGATCTCGGCCTGGGTCTCGCCCAGGAGGTTCATGAAGTACAAGCCCTTCTTCATGCCGAGCTTCCTGCCCAGGAGGTCAAGGGCCTGGATGCCGTTGGTGCCCTCGTAGATCGTGTTGATCTTGTTGTCACGCGCCATCTGCTCGACCGGATACTCCCTGCAGAAGCCATATCCGCCGTAGGTCTGGATGGCCAGCTTGGTCACGTCGTCGCCTATGTCGGTGCAGTAGGACTTCACCATGGGGGTGAGCACCTCGACCATGCCCTGCCACTTGTCCTTCTCTGCGTCGTCGGCTGCGGCGGCCCTTCTGTCCATGGCGTAGTAGCAGTAGAAAGCCAGAGCCCTGATAGCCTCGGTCATGGACTTCATCTTGAGCAGCATCCTTCTGACGTCCGGGTGCTGAATGATCGGGACCTGGGGAGCATTGGGGTCTTTCATGTTCATGATGTTTACGCCCTGCATGCGCTCCTTGGCATAGGAAAGCGCATGGAGATAGGCGGCCGTGGACAGGGCCACGCCCATCATGCCCACGCCCTGGCGCTCTTCGTTCATCATGTGGAACATGATCTTCATGCCTTCGCGCTCCTCGCCCATGAGGTAGCCGATGCACTTGCCGTTCTCACCGAAATTGAGCGTACAGGTGGCATTGCCGTGAATGCCCATCTTGCTCTCGATGTTGCCGGTGGTCACATCGTTGGGCTCGAGCAATTCGCCCTGTTCGTTGTATCTGATCTTGGGGACCACGAAAATGGAGATGCCCTTGGTCCCAGCCGGATCGCCCTCGATTCTTGCCAGCACCGGGTGGATGATGTTCTCGGTGAGGTCATGGTCGCCCGCGGAGATAAAGCACTTGGTGCCGGTGATGGAGAAGGTGCCGTCGGGATTCCTCTTGGCCGTGGTCTTGAGCGCGCCCACGTCGGAACCGGCGCCCGGCTCGGTGAGGCACATGGTGCCCGCCCAGGAGCCGTCGAACATCTTCTGCAGGGTGATGTCCCTCAAGGGGTGCTGGAAGAAGTCATAGATAAGGCGTGCGGCACCGTGGGTAAGACCGGGGTACATAAGGAACGCCTGGTTGCCCGAGAGGAACATGTTCGCAGCAGCCGCACTCACGATAAGGGGCAGGCCCTGACCGCCGACATCGTACGGGTCGGAGGTTCCCAGCCAGCCTCCCTCAGCATAGAGCTGCCAGAGCCTCTTGTATGACTCGGGGGCATACACCTTGCCATTTTCGAACCTCGCCTCAACCGGTTTCCGGTTCACCTCGTCGGGATATGTGGGAGCGATCTCGTTTTCGGTGAGCTTCTCGGCCTCGGTGAGAACCATGTCTATCATGTCGCCGTCATGATCTTCATAGGGGGGCTTTCCGAGAAGTTCGTCGATCTTGAACACTTCGTGGATCAAGAATTTCATATCCCTCATGTCTACCCATTGACTTGCCATAATACCCTCCTTACATAATGGTCTTTACACTCTGGTATGAATGAGCATTCATTCTTATACCGACAAACATGCTCTCTGTCAACAAAACTTAGTGAAACTTGACGGCTTTAGATGCTCTCGACTGATATCACTCAAGCTTTTGCCATTGTATAGAATCTGAAATTATGAGATTATCCTTGAATGCGTGTGAATTCAAGATGAATAAGGAGGTTTCCAATGTCCACCGAAGACGGAAAACTCATGACACCCGACGGGCTCTCCCTGTACTGGAAGGTCTGGGTTCCCGACGGGAAGCCCAAGGCGGTGATTCAGGTGATCCACGGCTATGCCGAGCACATCAACCGCTACGGGAATGTAGTGGATGAGCTCCTGGCCGCGGGTTACGCCGTTGCAGGGAACGACCACCGGGGCCACGGCAGGAGCGAGGGCAGGCGAGCCTATGTGAACAGCTTCCAGGAGTATGTAAACGACGAGCGGCAGCTCAGGGACGAGGTCATCAGGCGGAAGTTTCCCGAGACCCCGTACTTCATCCTCGGGCATTCCATGGGGAGCCTTATCGCGCTCAATTTCGTGGAGCAGACGCAGGACGGACTCAGAGGGCTCGTGCTCTCGGGCACCGGATCAGGGCCGGGTCCGGAGATTTCGAAAGTCCTGGTGCTGGCCACCAAGATCTTGTCCAGGCTCCTGCCCAAGATCCATGTGAAATCTCCCCTGCCTCCGGAATTCATATCCCGCGACTCAAACGTGGTAGAGGCCTATGTGAACGATCCATTGGTCTTCAACGTGATCACCCCCCGGCTCGCCGAACAGATGAATACCTATGTCCTCATCGGAGCGGCGCATGCGGGCATGATCAAGGTTCCCGTGCTCATCCAATACGGCTCCCTGGACACGTCCTTCTCCGGCCAGCGGGAACTCTACGACGCCCTGGGCTCGGCGGACAAGACCATCAAATGCTACCAGGGGCTCAAGCACGAGGTATACAACGAGCTCCCGGCCGACCGCGCCGTCGTGCTCTCGGATCTGCACTCCTGGCTGGACGCCCATCTCTGATACAGCAGCGCAGATCAGGGTCAGGTCCCAACATATGATACTGGGAGTGTCATATGTTGAGACCTGATCCCTGGTTATTGATCCCATGGTTCTCGAAAAAGAACGGCCGGGCATACCCGGCCGTTTTCCTTTGTTCTATCCGGTGACGGGAAGGGCTCAGTACCGGTAGTGCTCGGGCTTGAACGGCCCTTCCGGCTTTACGCCGATGTACTCGGCCTGCTCAGGGGTAAGCTTGGTGAGCTTCGCGCCGAGCTTGCCAAGATGAAGCCGCGCCACCTCTTCGTCGAGGATCTTGGGCAGCGTCCTGACGCTGATCTCCCGGGGGTTCTGCCAGAGGTCGATCTGTGCCAGGACCTGGTTGGTGAATGAGTTGGACATCACGAACGACGGGTGCCCGGTGGCGCACCCCAGGTTCACCAGCCTTCCCTCGGCGAGCAGGAAGATCGAGTGCCCGTCCGGGAAGGTGTATTTGTCGACCTGGGGCTTGATCGTGGTCTTCTTGATACCAGGATAGCTCTCGAGCTTGTCCACCTCGATCTCGTCGTCGAAGTGGCCGATATTGCACACAATGGCCTGGTCCAGCATCTTCTCCATGTGTTCGATCCGGATCACCCGGCAGTTGCCGGTGGCGGTGACGAAGATGTTCGCCTCACTGAGCGCGTCTTCCACGGTGACCACCTGGTATCCCTCCATGGCCGCCTGCAGGGCGCAGATGGGATCGACCTCGGTAATCAGCACCCGGGCGCCGAACCCGCGCATGGACTGGGCGCAGCCCTTGCCCACGTCTCCGTACCCGCATACACAGACCACCTTGCCCGCCACCATCACGTCGGTTGCGCGCTTGATGCCGTCGGCCAGCGACTCCCGGCAGCCGTAGAGGTTGTCGAACTTGCTCTTGGTGACCGAGTCGTTGACGTTCATGGCCGGGAAGAGCAGAGTCCCACTCTCCAGCATCTGGTAGAGCCGGTGAACCCCGGTCGTAGTCTCTTCGGAGACGCCCCTTATCCCCTCCACCACCCGGTGCCAGAAGGTGGGATCTTCTTCGTATTTCCGCTTGAGAATGGCGTTGATGATGGTGAGGTCCTTGTTCTTCACGGGCGTATCCAGCAGCGCCGGGTTTTCTTCGGCCTGGTAGCCCTTGTGGACCATGAGTGTGGCATCGCCCCCGTCGTCTACGATGAGGTTCGGACCCTTTCCGCCCGGGAAGCTTAAGGCCGCCATGGTGCACGCCCAGTACTCTTCCAGCGACTCGCCCTTCCAGGCGTACACCGGGGTGCCTGTCGCTGCAATGGCCGCAGCAGCATGATCCTGGGTGGAGAAGATGTTGCACGAGGCCCACCGGACGTCGGCACCCAGTGCCTTGAGGGTCTCGATGAGGACCGCCGTCTGGATGGTCATGTGCAGGGACCCGGTGATGCGTGCCCCTGCGAGAGGCTTCTGCGCGGCATACTTCTCCCTCACCGCCATGAGGCCCGGCATTTCCTGCTCGGAGATCTCGATCTCCTTCCTGCCGAAATCCTTTAGGGCCATGTCGGCCACCTTGTAGCCCAGGCCGGTATAGTCCGGCATCCGGGCCTTGAGCTGTGCAGCCTGTTTAGCCATCACGCACCTGCCTTTGCCTTGAGCTTGTCCGCCATATCGGTCTTTTCCCAGGTGAACTCGGGTTCGGTCCGGCCGAAGTGACCGTAAGCGGCGGTTTTCTTATAAATGGGCCGCAGGAGGTCGAGCTTGGCTATGATGCTCTTGGGCTTCAGCGGGAAGACCTCTCTGGCGATTCTGGAGAGCCTGTCGTCGTCGATCGTTCCCGTGCCGTGGGTATCGACCATCACGGATACCGGCTCGGCCACGCCGATGGCATAGGCAAGCTGGACGGTGCACTGCTTCGCGAGCCCAGCCGCCACCACATTCTTGGCCACGTAACGGGCCATGTAGGCGGCGGAACGGTCTACCTTGGAGGGGTCCTTGCCGGAGAAGGCGCCGCCGCCGTGGCTTGCAAACCCGCCGTAGGTGTCAACGATGATCTTGCGCCCCGTGAGTCCGCAGTCGGCATGGGGGCCGCCGAGGACGAACCTGCCGGTGGCGTTGATAAAATACTTGGTCCGCTCGTCGAGCAGATTCGCGGGGATCTGCTTCTTGATCACCTCTTCCATGATCCCTTCCTTGATGGTTGCGTTGTCCACGTCCTCATCGTGCTGGGCCGCGATGACCACCGCATCCACCCGTTTAGGGGCACCGTTTTCATACTGCACCGTGACCTGCGACTTTCCGTCGGGCCTCAGAAACTCGAGGATCCCATTCTTTCTGACGTCGGAGAGCGCCTTGGTGAGCCTCTGCGCATAGTAGATGGGCGCGGGCATGAGCACCTCGGTCTCGTCGCAGGCAAAGCCGAACATCATTCCCTGGTCGCCCGCCCCCTGCTCGTGGTCGTCGCATTCCTCCACTCCCATATTAATGTCGGGGGACTGCCGGTCAAGGGATACCATGACCCCGCAGGTGTTCCAGCTGAACCCCATGATGCCCTCGGTATACCCGATCTCCTTGATGGTCTGGCGCACCAGCCGCTGGACGTCGAAGGTATGGGATGTGGTTATCTCACCGGCCACGATCACCAGCCCGGTGGTGACCATGGTCTCGCACGCCACATGGGCACAGGTGTCGTTTGCGATGATCTCGTCGAGAATGGCATCGGAGATATTGTCCGCCACCTTGTCCGGATGTCCCTCCGTGACAGACTCGGATGAAAACAAAAAGTTCCTGTTCGCCATGAATTGCTCCTCCTGGTTATCTTTTTATGCAGCCAATGAAATTGTATTGAAGGCAGATCTTTTTCCGGTACATAACCGCATGACGCGAGCCGGTTTGCGGCACACCTGAGACATCGCCTGTGAGCGCGGTAAACGCTGAAGCCCTGCATCGATTCATGCCCGGCGCACCCCTCATCCCTTCTTCTTCAGCCCGAGGTGCCGGGCGATCTCGAGGGTGTCGGCCCGAAGCGAGACCGGCCTGTTCTTCAGGCTGTCATCGATGCGGATTCCGTACTCAGGAGCGAACGAGTCCTCAAAATACATCTGCTGGAAGACCGAGAACTTGAGCTGGTGCGAGGTGGAATCCAAAACAAAGCGTCCGGAAGCGGAAAGCGCTCCTTCACGGAGTGCCTTCTTCAGGCCCGCCACCGACTCGCCTCCCTGGGTGCACACCACATGCCCGTTGCGGTTTGCCCTGAGCATGCCCTCCATGATCTCGGTCTCGGTCACGGACACCACGTAGAAACGGTCTGCGTAGTGTTCTTCCACGAGCTTCTTGACCTTGGGGAACGACACCGGGTCTCCGATCATGGCCGCCTGGGCTACCGAGGGGCTGACCTTGAGCGGGGTGTAGGTGCCCGTGGCGCGCCAGCGGGCGATCGGATCGGCATGATGGCTCTGAACGCCGAGGATCGTGGGCAGCGCAGGAATGATCCCCAGCTCGCGCAGATCGATGAACCCCTCCATGACCGCGGTGATGTTCCCGGCATTGCCGATGGGAACCACTACGGTGAGATCCTCGGTGTCCCAGTCGAGCTGCTGCGCGATTTCGTAGGCATACGACTTCTGCCCGAGAATCCGCACTGGATTCTTCGAGTTCAGCAGAAAGACGTGATAGTTCTGGGCAAGCTCCTCCACCACCCGCATGCAGTCGTCGAACACTCCGGGCATCTCGATCACGACCGCGCCCGATCCCAGGGGCTGCGAGAGCTGCTGGGGAGTCACCTTCCCCTGTGGAAGGAGAACGACCGCCTGCACCTTGTCCTTGGGCAGATAGCTCAGATACAGCGCCGCGGCGGCGGAGGTGTCGCCGGTGGAGGCGCAGATGCCGAGCACGCTGTCCAGGTTCCTGACCCGGATGACATGGTTCAGAAAGCTGATGGCGGATGCCATCCCGCGGTCCTTGAAGCTCGCCGAGGGATTGAGCCCGTCGTTCTTGACCAGAAAGGGCGCCCCCACCCATGCGCTCATCTCTGCATTTGCCCTCACCATGGGGGTCTGTCCCTCTCCCAGATAAATGACATCCCCGCTCGGGAGGATGGGAAGGATCAGCTCATGGAAGCGAAAGACCCCGGAGAGCTCAGGCAGGTTCGTGTTCCTGCGAGAATCGAAGATCTCCCGCCACTGCTGAGGGGGAACCCGTTTCAGCCGGTCGAACTCGGTGTTCTCGATCTTCAGGAGCGAGCGGCACTCCGGGCAGGTATAGACGAACTCATAAATATCGTAGTGCCTTCCGCACCCGATACACGTATAGACCAGACTCCCCTGTATCTCAGGCATGTGTGGATCGTTCATGTCCTTCTCGCTGCCGCCCCTTGAACATGCTTTTCAAGAGATCGTTTTCGCTTTATCAAAGGCTGTCAATGTATATTAGGCTATTGACTTTTTCAATACTTTTTTGGCATCGTTACTCCCTATTTCTCTCAAGGAGAGGCTATGGAGACCCTGGCGGATTATACGATCCCCGGAGCAAAGAAACTCGGCAGCGGCAAGGTTCGCGAGATATTCGAGGCGGATAGCGATCATCTCCTGATCGTGACGACCGACAGGCTCTCCGCCTTCGACGTCGTCCTGCCCGACCCCATTCCGGGCAAGGGCCATGTGCTGAACCAGATTTCGCTGTTCTGGTTCCGCAAGACCTCGCATATCATCGACAACCACGTGGTGAGTGCACACGTAGACAAGTATCCGGAGCCCTTCACGGGAGACCCGCGGCTCAAGGGGCGCTCCGTGCTGGTGAAAAAGGCCAGGCCCCTTCCGATCGAATGCATTGTGCGGGGATATATCTCGGGGTCGGGATGGAAAGAATACCTGAGCACGGGCTCTGTCTCGGGCATCGCTCTGCCCCGCGGGCTTAGAGAGTGCGAGAAGCTCCCTGAGCCCCTTTTCACCCCGTCCACCAAGGCAGAGTCCGGCCGGCACGACGAAAACATCAGCTTTAAGAGCGCATCGGAGATGATCGGGCATACCCTCATGGAAAAGGTGCGTGACGTGTCGCTGGCGATCTACGCAGAGGCGTCCGAGTATGCCTTAAGCAGGGGGATCATCATCGCGGACACCAAGTTCGAGTTCGGCCTCATCGACGGCGAGCTCGTGTTCATCGACGAGGCAATCACACCCGACTCTTCGCGGTTCTGGCCCAGGGACGGGTATGCCCCTGGCGGCCCTCAGCCGAGCTTCGACAAGCAGTTCGTCCGGGATTATCTCGAAACGCTCGACTGGGGGAAAACACCTCCCGGGCCTCATCTTCCCGAGGATATCATACGCAAGACCTCGCAGAAATACCTGGCGGCCTACGAGATCCTGACCGGGAGATCGCTATCGTTCTGATCTCAACGCCGGTTGTTTTGAGTGATCTCTCGCATGCCTGTGGCGCAGCCGGTCTGACGGCTGAGCAGCTCGCGAACCCATCCCCTTGCCTTGGATGAGACGGGCCCAAACTCGATGGTCCTCCCGGCGATGAGATCGACGAAGTGCTTGAATATCCTGGCGCTCGCCCCCCAGAGGATGCCTCCGTCGATCTCCAGGTAGTAGATGTGGACCTCGCGGCCCATGAAGGTGGTCTTCTCGGCCATCCACACCGTGTCCTTCAGCGCCGAGGCGAGCGACACGCGGAGCAGGACCTCGGACTCGGCATTGATGGTAAACCGGTACGGGCAGGGAACGGCCCCGACCACCGGGGTTATGTGATACCCGAGGATGGAGATGTGGTCGTCCAGGAGCCCCAGAACCTCAACATCGTCCCTGCTGAGCCCGATCTCCTCCTCTGCCTCGCGCAGGGCGGTGGCGACGAGATCGGGATCGCCGGGCTCGCTCCTCCCTCCGGGAAAGGAGATCTCTCCCTGGTGGTGCTCCACGGTCATGGAACGCTTGGTCACCACCACCGAGGGCTCGCCCCCCTCGAATGAAAGCGGGATGAGCACGGCCGATTCACGCAGATCATCCTTGGGGATGAGTCTCCTGGGCCGGCTCTGTAAAATGCTCTTGATGTGTAATTTCAATGCATTCTCGTCTTTGATCAGATCTTCAAGATTTGTATGAGGCATGAAAATGTATATAACACAGAGATCAGCGCATGAACAGGCTTGACCCTGTACTCAATCGCTGTATATGATAGCGCCATGAAAAATACGAACCGGTATCTCGCCAAGTACATCGTCCTGCTCAAAGACCTGCTCGACGAGGTGAGCGCAATGCTGCTGGAGCCTCTCGAAAGAGAACCCGCACTCGAATGGAAGGAGCGGGCCGACTCCATTCTTTCCAAGATACTCGGCGAGCATCATACCTACACGAAAGAATTTCTCTCCATCGACTTCTGCACATCCTTTCTGGAGGAGTTCGAGGAGATCGTGATCGAAGAGACGGTCCGCCTGGCCCTTGAAGACGCGCGGTCATTTCTCTCATCACTCATCGACGAGCTGGAGTCCGAGAACACCAGCACACCCGGCCTCATGGACATGGAAAGCCTGTTCGCCGAGATGAGCCGCTACGTGTCCGTTTATGTCGAAGACCCCTCCATGCGCGACCGGCTCTTCCACCGGATAACCCGCCTGCGCGACGGCATGATATCGGGCGATATCTCCGGGGCCGAGGTAAAGAATCATGTCGAGAACATCAGCTATATCGATATGGGTCTGTTCGAGCGGATTGTCCCGTTTCTGACCTGGTATTATATGCAAAGAGTGGGGTTCAACGGAGCCAGCAACAACTGATATCGCCTGGTGCCTGCCGCTCGCTTGAAAACACAGGGGAAAGGAGTTTTTGTATGCCGAAGATTGAACGGGCATTGGTCAGCGTTACCGATAAGGGGGGACTTGTCGATTTCATCAAACAGCTCGCGTCGTTCGGTGTGGAGATCATCTCCACGGGCGGCACAGCGAAGATCCTCCGGGAAAACGGGGTGGCGGTCACGGACATCTCCGACTACACCGGGTTTCCGGAAATGATGGACGGCAGGCTCAAGACGCTGCATCCCAAGGTGCACGGCGGCATGCTCGCCGTCCGCGACAATCCCGAGCATATAAAGTCCATGGAGAAAGAGGGCATCAAGCCCATCGACATGCTGGTGGTGAACCTGTACCGCTTCGAGGACACGGTGGCAAAGGGCGCGTCCCTGGAAGAGGCGATCGAGAACATCGACATCGGCGGACCTGCCATGGTGAGGGCCGCGTCAAAGAACTACAAGTATGTCACCGTGGTGACAGACCCGGCGGATTACGGGCGGATCATCGACGAGATGAAGAGCACCGGCGGCCAGGTGAGCGAGAAGACCAACTTCGAGCTCGCCCGCAACGCCTTCTCCCTCACCGCCCGCTACGATGCGGCCATTTCCAACCACCTGCAGTCCATCGACGTGGAAGAGGGGCAGTTCCCTCTCACCTACACCGCCCAGTACCATCGCGTTCAGATCATGCGCTACGGCGAGAACCCTCACCAGAAGGCAGCATTCTACCGCGAGCCGTCAATCGACCAGCCGTCTATCGCCACGGCCCAGCAGCTCTGGGGCAAGGAGCTCTCGTACAACAACATCATGGATGCAGACGCGGCGCTCGACCTCATCATGGAGTTCGACAAGCCCTCGTGCGTGATCCTCAAGCACTCCAACCCCTGCGGCGCGGCCCAGTCCGAATCCTCTCTCGCAGAGGCCTATCAGAAGGCGTTCAAGGTTGATCCCACCTCTGCCTTCGGCGGCATCGTGGGTCTGAACAGGCCCGTGGACGCGAAGACGGCCAAGGCCATCAGCGAGGTCTTCACCGAGGTGGTGGTGGCGCCTGACTACACCAGGGAGGCGCTCGACATCCTCACACAGAAAAAGAACGTCCGGCTCCTGAGGGTCCCTGAGATCGCTGCGGGCAGATCGGCCAAGAGGCAGTACCTCAACACCCGCAGGGTCACCGGCGGCCTGCTGCTGCAGGACCGTGACCTGGGGTACGTCGATCTGGAGAAGGCCCCGGTGGTCACGAAGCGCAAACCTACCGCCGACGAGATGGAGGCCCTGAAGTTCGCCTGGAAGATCGTCAAGTTCGTCAAGTCTAATGCCGTGGTTTACGCCACAAAAGACCAGCTCGTGGGCGTGGGTGCAGGCCAGATGAGCAGGGTGGACTCCTCCCGGCTCGCCATAATCAAAGCCGGCAATGCGGGCCTTTCTACAAAGGGTTCGGTAGTGGCATCAGACGCCTTTTTCCCCTTCCGCGACGGCATCGACGAGGCAGCGAATGCCGGGGCCACCGCAGCCGTTCAGCCTGGCGGATCGGTCCGTGACCAGGAGGTCATCGAGGCAGCCGACGAACACGGTATGGCCATGATCTTTACCGGCATGCGCCATTTCCGCCACTAGGAGAGAGCCCCGTGAAAGTCCTCGTGGTGGGCTCGGGCGGAAGGGAGCACGCGCTGTGCTGGAAGATTGCGCAGAGCAGCCTCGTCGACGAGGTCTTCTGCGCGCCGGGCAACGGGGGTATCGCATCAGAGGCCGTGTGCGTGGACATCGATTCGAATGATATTCCCGCCCTGGCAAGGTTCGCCAAAAACAACGGCATCGATCTGACCGTGGTGGGTCCTGAAGCCCCTCTGACTGCGGGCATCGTGGATGTATTCCGCTCCGAGCGTCTCCCCATATTCGGTCCCGACGCACGGGCTTCCCGGCTGGAAGGCTCCAAGGCCTTCGCCAAGGAGATGATGCGCAGGGCATCCATACCCACGGCGCGCTTCGGGGTCTTCACCGAGGCGGGTGCTGCCCGGTCGTTCATCTCCGGCGCCGACTTTCCGCTCGTGGTCAAGGCGGACGGACTGGCAGCCGGAAAGGGTGTGATCGTCACCTCCTCGAAGGAAGAGGCGCTGTCCGCCCTCGATGAGATCATGGTCTCCCGCGCCTTCGGGGAGGCGGGTGCATCCGTGGTGATCGAAGAGCGGCTCGAAGGAGAAGAGGCATCATTCATCGCCATTTGCGACGGAGAGCACATCGTGCCCCTGGCCTCGTCCCAGGATCACAAGCCCGTCTTTGACAACGACCAGGGCCCCAACACCGGTGGCATGGGCGCGTACTCTCCGGCGCCGGTCCTCGGCGAGGCCGCGTGCGGGCAGGTCATGGAGACGATCCTCTATCCGCTGGTGAGCGCCATGAAGCAGGAGGGCATCACCTACCGAGGCGTCCTCTATGCTGGGCTCATGATGACTCAAAACGGCCCGTATGTCCTGGAGTTCAATGCCCGGATGGGCGATCCGGAGACCCAGCCCCTGCTCATGCGGCTTGAGAGCGACATCGTTCCGCTGCTTGCGGAAACGGCGCAGGGCGGCAGCATCCGCGATATGGAGCTCTCGTGGAAAGAAGGCCCGAGCGTGTGCGTGGTCATGGCCTCGGGTGGATACCCGGGCGGCTACGAAAAGGGCAAAGTCATCGAAGGCATCGATGATGCCGAGAGCATCCCCGGTGTCAAGGTCTTCCACGCGGGCACGAGGCTCTTAGACGCCCGCGTGGTCACCTCAGGCGGAAGGGTCCTGGGTGTAACGGCCCTGGGCGAGAACCTGCCGCAAACCATCGACAAGGCATACGCAGCGGTTTCCCGCATATCCTTCGAAGGGGTGCACTTTAGAAAAGATATCGGGCACAAGGCCCTCAAGAGGTTGTCATGAAGGTTGCCGTTGTCATGGGAAGCAAGTCGGACCTTCCGGTCATGGAGGAGTGCTCGAGCCTCCTGAGGCAGTTCGGTATCGCCTATGAGACACGCATCCTCTCCGCCCACCGGACTCCGGACGAGGTTGCCGATTTCAGCAGATCGGCCCGGAAAGAAGGTTTTTCACTCATCATCGCAGGCGCCGGCATGTCGGCCCACCTCGCGGGCGTGATCGCGGCGCACACCACCCTGCCGGTCATCGCGGTCCCCATCGACTCCTCGTCTCTGGGCGGCATAGACGCGCTGCTCTCCATGGCGCAGATGCCTCCGGGCATCCCGGTCGCCACCATGGGCATCGGGAAGTCCGGCGCGAAGAACGCGGCCCTGCTCGCGGCAGAGATCCTCTCGATCTCGAACCCGGAGATGAGCGAAAAGCTCGAGCTCTACCGGCAGGATATGAAAAAGACCGTTCTGGAAGCAGACGAGAGCGTCAAGAAACTCTAGCCATGCGCATAGTCGCGGATGTATCCGAGGCTGCATCCATCCTCATCCATACCCCGGGTGCGGTCATCGCCTACCCCACCGAGACCTTCTACGGTCTGGGGACACGGATCAGCGACCCTCAAGGGATCGAGCGGATCATCAGGATCAAGGGCAGAGACGCGGCCAAGGGTATGATCGTCCTTGTGGACGGCATCGAAGGCGCCCGTTCCATCGCCATGATGGACGACCGGCAGAAGGCCCTGCTGAACAGGTTCTGGCCCGGCCCTCTGAGCGCCGTGCTCGCTGCGCGCCCGCACGTCCATCCCATGCTGTCGCCGCAGGGCAAGGTCGCCGTGAGGGTATCCCCTCACCCGCTGGCGCGAAGACTCACGCAGATTGCAGGCCCCCTCACCTCCACCTCGGCAAATCTCTCGGGTCAGGCGCCGGCACGCACGCCCGGGGAAATCGCTGCATGGAACCCCGATATCGATGCGATTCTGGACGGGGGAAAGACCGCCGGCGGCAAACCCTCGACACTCATCGATCTCACCTTATGGCCGCCCAAGTGCCTCAGAGAAGGCGCGGTCCCGTTCAAGACCATCATCGAAGCCCTCACGGACCGGTGAAGGTGACATCCCGGATCGCACTGTCTCTGGCTACCTTGAAGGTAGACCGAAATTCCAGCACTGCTCTGCCCTCTTCGTTGAACACGGTTGCCCGGCCCCGGATGGTCCGGTCCTCGCGGTCCACGACCCTGGCCTCTGCCGTGACGACCCCCTGCTTGACCGGATAGAGAAACTCCGCCTCCACCGATGTGGTCCCGAAATGGGTCCCGGGCGGAAGAAGACTCTTGATCGCCATCACCACCGCGGTATCCGCCAGACTGAGCACCGCGCCCCCGTGCATGATGCCTGCGCCCTGCGCCAGATCGATGAGAAAGGGCATCTTGAGCGTGGCCTTCCCGTCCCGGGCGGAGACGATCTCCATGTGCAGATAGCGTTCGAACGGGGCTGCGCTGATCCAGCCATCCATGGTGAACCGGTGCGGCCCGGTATATCCATCTTTGTGTTCCTGTGTGTCGTGCTTTCCCATCGTGAAGCCTCCCGGCACCATATCGATCTCGATTGAGGGGATCGAATATCCCCTGTAGAAACAGCGGTCGTCCGGTCCGTGCCTTCGCACGCACTGCTTTTCTCTGCTGGGCGTACGGGCCCGATTGACGGTTCCGATTCAAATCCATTCTCCGATTTTTTCCTTTTCCGATCAAGCCTTTTCCCCTGCGGCATTACCCGGTTCAGACCTTTCTTTTTCTGCCCCCTTCTCACCCGTGTTACAGCCGATCGTGAGAAACGATCGGGAGCCTTTATAATGAAGAGAATACCGGACATGGATTTCTCGATGAACAACCATGGGAGGGTTCATGATTCGCGAGGCAATGCTCTATGAGAGGCAGGAGGGCGGCAGGGTGCGATGCCGTCTCTGCAGCCACTGGTGCAGGATCAGCGATGGCAGGTTCGGTTTCTGCGGGGTCCGGCAAAACCGCGGAGGCACGCTCTATACCCATGTGTACGGCGAGGTGATCGCCGCGGATGTTGACCCGGTAGAGAAGAAGCCCCTGTATCATTTCCTCCCGGGAACCACCACATATTCAATCGCCACCGTTGGATGCAATTTCCGGTGCGGGTTCTGCCAGAACTGGACGATCTCCCAGGCCCCCCAGGAGAAAGAGGAAACCATCGGGGGGACCCCGATCAGCCCCGGAGAGATCGTGGACAACGCCCTTGACCGGGGGTGCAGAAGCATCTCCTTCACCTACACCGAGCCCACCATCTTCTTCGAGTATGCCCATGACACCGCCCGTCTGGCCCATGAGCATGGCCTGCCCACTATCTTCGTGTCCAACGGCTACATGACTGAGGAAGCCCTGGCTGCGATCCATCCCTGGCTGGATGCGTGCAATATCGACCTCAAGTCGTTTCGCGACCGGTTTTACCGCACCACCTGCAAGGCCAGGCTGAAGCCGGTTCTCGATACCATAGAACGGATCGGGAAAAGTGATATCTGGATGGAGCTGACCACCCTGGTGGTCCCGGGGCTCAACGACAGCCCGGAAGAGCTCAGGGACATCGCCCGCTTCATCGCCGCCATTAATCCGGGCATCCCCTGGCACATCATCAGGTTCTTCCCGGCCTACCACGCCGACCAGACCGAGGCCACCCCGGTGGAAAAACTCAGAGAGGCTTACCGGATCGGGGTTTCCGAAGGTCTCTATCATGTCTATCTGGGAAACGTCCCCGGGGAATCGGCAGATGTCGTCTGCCCCAGGTGCTCAAGGATCGTGGTGCAAAGGCGGCATGGAGGGACAGCCCTGGAGATCCATGTCGACCGGGGCAGGTGCGCATTTTGCGGGCGGCATATCGGCGGGGTGTTTTCATCGGGTGCCCGGCCGGCCGCAGATCCATGAGAATCCGCTGTCCGTGTCGTGAGGGTGCCTGTATCGCCGCTTTCAATATCAACATATTGAATAGTTGAATCAATACATCATTATGATGCCTTGGAAATCCAGGCCCCGAGGCGCACCTGCTCCATCCAAGCCCGCGGCTTGAGCTTGAGTTGTAGGCTTGCGCACCTTAAGCTTTTTCGTGCATATGACAAGTCAGAGGCTTGCCTTTTGCAGGCCCATACTATTGATGAAAAGAATTTCCTGTGACGATAAGAGCATCATGATTTTTCGGAGGCATGGATTGGGAGATAAGGGCGGAACCATCTGGAGGGGGGGCTTGGGTGTCATCATTTCCCTGCTCGTGCTGCATGCCACTCCGGCCCTGGCCGATATCTATGTCAAACAGCTGCCCGACGGCACCAGGTGCTACACGAATTTTCCCACTGGCAGCGGCTGGGCCCTCTATATCAAGGAACCCGCGTACAAGCCCAGTGCCGACTGCAGCAGGTCTGACTTCGACGGCCTGATCCGGCAGATAGCCCTGAGCGAGGGGGTCGACCCGCAGCTCATCAGGGGCATCGTGCAGGTGGAGTCGCAGTTCAATCCACGAGCAAGGTCTTCGAAGGGGGCGATGGGACTCATGCAGCTCATGCCGGAGACTGCGGCCCTCATGGGCATCCAAGACCCGTGGGACCCGCAGGAGAACATCACTGCAGGCACCCGGTATTTCTCCTATCTCATGAAGAGATACGGGGGAGACATCGCCAAGGCCCTGGCGGCTTATAATGCGGGGCCGGGAGCTGTGGACAGCTACAACGGAATTCCTCCCTACCAAGAGACGCACGAGTATGTTAAGAATGTGCTTGCCATCTTCAATGGAGGAAATAACCGGAGATGAACATCGCAAACGCATTGACCATATCGCGCATCGCCGTGGTGCCGGTCATTGCCGTACTGCTCCTCTTCGATAACCTCCCCGCCTCTCTCGCCGCAGCGGTTCTCTTCACCGCAGCAACCGTCACCGACTACCTCGACGGCTATTTCGCCCGGCGGATGAACATCGTCTCCGATTTGGGCAAGCTCCTCGACCCCCTGGCCGACAAGCTGCTCATTGCCACCGTGCTCATCATGCTCATTCCCCTGGGCAGGGTTCCGGCCTGGATGGTCGCCGTCATCATCGCCCGCGAGCTTGCGGTGACCGGGGTGAGGGGCATGGCCTCGGACAGGCACGTGGTGATCTCGGCGAGCTGGCTGGGCAAATACAAGACCGCGTTCCAGTGCACAGCCGTCATCCCGCTGCTAGTCCACTATCCCATCCTGGGGCTTCAATTTCAGGAGGCGGGCGAGTTCTTTCTGTGGATCGCGCTCTTCTTCACGCTGTGGTCGGGCTGGGATTACATCTCGGCTTACATCAGGGAAAACATCGCGTCGTGAAAACCGGTTGAAGGCAGCGGCCGGCCTCTCGAGAACACCTGTTTTGTTGTGGGCAACCTCCGGCTCCCTCAAGATATCAAAGCCTTCTAAATGAAATTCACAAGGATCACCCTGGTAAGTAGTGTCACGGAACTATCATTGATGTTTCAGCTTGCTACATTATTATTAATTGTGCTACTATTCATCATTAGCAACCATTCTGATACAGGACATTTTCAAGAGAAGGGGCATCTATCATGCATATGGCGGACGCACTCATTTCCCCTGCCGTGGGTGGAGCTATGTGGGCCGTTTCAGCCGGACTGATCGGGTATTGTTCAAAGAAAGTCAAAGAAGATCTGGATGAGCAGAAGGTGCCCCTCATGGGCGTTATGGGCGCTTTCATCTTTGCAGCCCAGATGATTAACTTCACCATACCTGCCACCGGATCAAGCGGTCACCTGGGCGGGGGGCTTATTCTGGCGATTCTGCTCGGGCCGTATGCTGCATTCCTTGTGATCTCATCGGTGCTTGTTGTTCAGGCCCTTTTCTTCGCCGACGGCGGTCTCTTGGCGCTCGGGTGCAATATTTTCAATCTGGGTTTCTTCCCGGCCTTCGTCGCCTACCCGCTCATCTACAAGAAGATCGTCAAGGACAGCGCATCACCCGGGCGCATCCTCACCGGATCCCTGTTGGCGGCGATTATAGGCCTGCAGCTTGGTGCCTTCGGCGTGGTCTTGGAAACGCTTTGCTCCGGAATAACGTCATTACCGTTCACCACCTTTGTTGCGCTCATGCAGCCGATCCATCTGGGGATCGGTATTGTAGAAGGGCTCGTAACCGCTGCTGTTGTCTCGTTTGTTTGGAAAGCCAACCCCGAGATCCTCGATCTCAAGGCATCTACTGCACCTTCCCCAATTATGCATGCCCGGCAGGTCGCCATCGTGCTGCTTGTTGCAGCGGCCTTCACCGGAGGATTTGTCTCCTGGTTCGCATCCGAGCACCCGGACGGGCTTGAGTGGGCCATTGAAAAGGTCACCGGCAAAGAAGAGCTTGAAAATGCTTATAATATTCAGGACGCACTGGCACAGCTCCAGGAAAAATCCGCCTTTCTCCCGGACTACTCGCTCAAGGTATCGGAAGCGGCCGCTGCCCAGCCCGGCCAGGATCAGGACCCGCGCCTCGGCACATCGGTATCCGGCATCGTGGGAGGGTTTTTCACGCTCTGCCTTGCCGTGCTCGTGGGTTTTGCCCTGAAAAAACGCTCGGCGGGTTCCTGGTGAGGAATCGGGGGAGCACAGGCGCATCACTGTTTCCCCTCTGCCCGAAAATCTGTTCTCATGGGATTATTTCACATCGCCGGAGAGTAGAACAACAGATATTTATCATGAGATATGGCTGACATAGCACGTTCATTCAATGACTTGAACTTTCTCGATCACCTGTCAACAGGGAACAGCTTTCTCCACAGGCTCGATCCGAGGGTGAAATTGCTTACGGTCATGGGATTCATCTTCACGGTTGTTTCCTTTCCGCGATATGAGATTTCATCGCTTCTCCCTTTCTTCTTTTTCCCTGCCGTCATGATCCCTCTTGCAAATATCCCTGTACGGTATCTCATGAGGAAATACCTCTTTCTGCTTCCCTTTGCCGTGCTGATAGGGATCTTCAATCCCATTTTCGATCGTGAACCTTTTGCTTTCATCGGACCGCTGGCGGTGAGCGGAGGCATGATCTCATTCCTCTCCATTCTCATCAGGTTCACCCTGACCATTCTGGCCGCCTTTATTCTCGTTGCTGTCACCGGGTTCAACGGTATCTGTCTTGCGCTTGAAAGGTTTAAGGTCCCCGAGGTGTTCTGTGTCCAACTCATGATGCTCTATCGGTATATCTTCGTGCTTTCATCTGAGGCTGTGAAGATGGCAAGAGCCAGAGAATTACGATCATTTGGAAGGAAAGGACAGGGGATTAAGCCTTACGTATCCCTCATAGGGCATCTTCTGCTCAGGACATGGGACCGCGCCCGGAGGGTGCACACGGCGATGCTCAGCAGGGGCTTCCATGGCAAGTTCTATATGAGGAGGCCCCTGGCATTGAAAGCATCCGATGTAATCTTCTGCCTTGCCTGGCTTTTTCTGTTCATAGTGTTCAGGCTGTACGATATTCCCGCCGTTATCGGGGAGATCCTCACAGGGGCGGTGGCATGAGCCATCATATAGTCGAACTCAAAAACCTTACCTATGTCTACCCTGACGGAACGACAGGCATCTGCGATGCATCGGTGCGCATCACCCACGGAGAATCGGTGGCCATCATCGGACCCAACGGGGCGGGGAAATCGACGCTCCTTCTCCATCTCAACGGCTTCCTTTGGCCTTCATCAGGATCGGTGAGGATAGGCGATGCCCCCCTCACAAAGGAAACGATCCGGGATGTACGCAGAACCGTAGGCATGGTTTTTCAAGATCCGGACGACCAACTTTTTATGCCGACCATTCATGATGATGTCGCCTTCGGGCCCTATAACCTGGGCCTTCCAAATGAGGAAGTGGAGGAGCGGGTGAACAGCGCTCTTTCCCGCATGGGGATCATGCACCTTAAAGATAAGCCCCCATACCGGCTCTCGGCAGGTGAGAAGCGACGTGCCGCCATAGCAACGGTCCTGTCGATGATGCCGGACATCCTGGTCATGGATGAGCCCTCCACAGGTCTCGATCCGTTCGGACGCAGGCAACTCATAGGAATCCTGAAAGAGTTCACCCATACCAAGATCATCGCCACTCACGACCTCGACCTGGTGGCGGATCTCTGCGAGCGTGCGATAATAATCCATGACGGCCGTATAAAAGCAGATGGTCCGACCGCCGACATCTTCAGGGATGAAGCACTCCTCCATGAATGCGGGCTCGAAAAACCCTTCTCCATGCAGAGCTGCCCGATCTGTTCGCCTGTTCCCAAGCCATGATCTATTTCTTATCTTCAAAAGGTTGCCAGGACGACCGGACACAGGTCCTGCCGTGAGCAGGCAGCGCTGCAGGATTTTTCCGCCTGCATCATATGCGCATGGTTGAGACCTCCTTGGCGATCTGCAGTATCTCCAGGGGAAGCTCGATCCCCATCTTTTTCGATGCCTCGATGTCCACCAGGATGCTGAGATCTTCCTGGATCAGGATCGGCAGGGCCTCTGGTACAGCACCTTCCTTGAGGATCTTCACCGCCTGGGTACCGGAGAGGGCGCCGATTCGCTTGAACTCGGAGCCGATGTAGAGAATGGCCCCGGAGAAACCGACGTGGCAGTAGCAGACCGCGGGGATCTGCTGGGGCTGGATGAGGGATAGGAGCTCGGCGGTCGGCTGATAGCCTCTCAGGGCATAGTATGCATCGATGGGAATGCCGAAGGCCTGTATGCCCTGATCGATGAGCTCCCTTGCGGCTTCAACCGGGCTGTCGGACTTGCCCACCTCCCTGCTCAGGATCGTGATGCCCAAGGCCGCCGCCTTTGCTGTGGCCTCCTGGACAAAGGCAACCGCATTTTCGTCGTCGCTGTGGACAATACCCATCTTGGTGAGGTTCGGCAGGGCCAGCTTGGTGATCTTGAAGGCATCGGTCGGGTCCAGATAGAGCGACGCCCCGGTGAAGCCCGGTCCGGCCTTTCTCACCGACGCGCACCCGATCGCCTGGGGAACCGCCACGCCGGTGAAGACCACCGGAATGCCTGCGCTGATGAACTTATCCTTGCTATACTTGGTGGCAGGAGAGCTGATGGTGAGCACGAGATCGGGTTTGGACGCTATGATGTCCGACACCGCACCCTTGATCTTCATGAGGATGCCGACCTTTTTCCACAGGCCCGCATCGGCGTCGGCATCAATGATGCGCCGGTTGATGACGAGATTCTGCCCCTGGACGATACCGTTCCTTTCGAGCTCTTCCACAAAGCCTTCGTACGCCCAGTCGAACGGGTTGATCTTCGAGACCTGTAGCACCTCTATTCGATAGGAATCCTGTGCACATACAGGCATGCCGAACACGAGAAACACCATTACAAAAAGCAAACCCCTTTTCATACAAACTCCTCCTTCAGAACCCATGGTCCATCCATGTATGTAAAAGCTTACATTCTTTTCAAAAGCATCATTCCATACAGGAGCGGGAGATCGCGATGTATGGTTCACCACAAAAAAACATTAAAATCAAGAAATTCACAGTATTTTAACGTTTCAGAGCCGACAGCGGTCCAGACGAGGCGAA